>Ga0233360_1000042_pt1 | contig 42422 bp, 37 predicted proteins | sample ElkDunMinimDraft_20_FD_180671 | JGI IMG/M metagenome (GOLD analysis project Ga0233360, IMG submission 180671) | Fecal eukaryotic communites from dung pellets of Tule Elk in California, USA - Elk Dung A0 | ecosystem: Host-associated > Mammals > Digestive system > Large intestine > Fecal | place...
TATAGCATCAGCAGACGACGGAAGTGTTGAAAAAACATCTGTCACATAGGCGCTATTTTCATATCTTAAAGTTTCTCCGTCCTGGGTTTTTATGTATAAGCTATCACCAACAGTAAATGCACCGCAAGGAACCAGCACATTATTTTTAACGGCATACATTGTGTTGTCAACTGTAACAAGTGTGAACTGCTGTGTACCATAAGCACCTACATAGTTTCCCGCCTTTAAGGCTTTTTCAGGTAACGCTATATCAATACCACCCTCATAGGCGCTTTCATAATCTGTGATAAGATTATGCTCCAATGCCGAGGCTTTAGCTTCTTTATCCTCAATAAGTTCAATAAGTCTTATATAGTCACCTTCTTTTGCAAGCAACTGACAATAACCATTCTTTTTGTGATACGCCAACACATCATTTTTGTTGATTTTTGATTTGGTGTTATAAATATATATGTTGTCGTTGTCCTGAGAAACCAAAGAATTAACAGCAGACATATTTTTAAATGCAGAAAGCTTTTCAGCACTCAAAACACGCTCGCTCATCTTAACAAGAATATACTTTGAAGATATACCTTCTGTAGGAATCTGGCATGCGCCGTCAAAATCACGGATAAACTGTGTAATATCACCTGCGAATGTTTCGTCAAAGTTGTCAGCTGTTATCTTTAATGTTGCATTTTCGGCTGAACCACCCGGAAAATATACGGTTGATTTTATAACGCCTGCTTCCGTTACTGTTTCAATTCTTGCATTGGCAGGTGTAAACAGCACATCATTAATTTTATCGGAAAGTAAATAGATTGTACCGCTTTTTGTGGCTACTAAATAGCTGTTGTGTATTGCAGATGACACTGTGTCTGCCACAGCATTTGTAATATTGGACATAAACCCTGAAAACTTACCTGCTGTGGGTGATTGAACCCTTCTGTTGGTAACAGCAGATAATTTCACACAGTAGGTTACATCGTCCTCCCTAATATTTAATCTTGAAAGGGCTGAAAGATTTTCAGCCAAAAAACCTGTTAAATTCATCATTTTCCTCCCTAAAGTATTGTTTTTTGTCGAAACGACCACTTACATTTTAGCATTGCTTTTACACTTTGTCAATGCGATTAGCATATTCTTATTAGCTTTTGGCATATTAAACTGAAAGCAAAACTATATTATACTCTTAGTTAAAGGAGGGATATTATGAATTATAAAATTATGGGGCGAAATGTAGCAAAAATAAGAACACAAAAACACTTAACTCAGGAACAGTTAGCAGAAAAAATTGATGTTTCTACCGTTTTTATCAGCCAGATTGAAACCGCTGTGAGAAAGCCGAGTCTTGAAACCATATATAAACTTTCCATAGCCTTAGACTGCACTATTGACACACTTATCGGCAATGAAACTCTTAACTCAAAATGCGATGAAATAGCAAAAATTATCGACGGAAGGTCAAGCGAAGAGCTCGCCTTTATAACAGGTGTTATGAAGGATATTCTTTCCCGCATTGAGAACGGAAGAATAAAAATCGACTAATTTAAATGTTTTTTGTGAAGTTTCCCCTTGCTTTTAATGCAAGGGTTTTTTTGAAAAAATGGTGAAATATTAAATTTTTTTATTGATTTTATGCTCGTTTTGGAATATAATATTCTGTATTAAAAAGTATAAGAGGATAATTATGGTTTATAATAATATTTTGGAAGCAATGGGGAATACTCCCTTAATCAAATTGAATCACTTAACCAGTGAGGATATGGCAGACATTTATGTAAAGTTTGAAGGACTCAATGTAGGCGGTTCAATCAAAACCCGCACAGCCTACAATATGATATTGGATGCTGAGTCTAAAGGTTTACTTACCCCCGATACAATAATTGTTGAACCTACAAGCGGAAATCAAGGCATAGGTCTTGCACTTGTGGGCGCAGTTAAAGGATACAAGGTAAAGATTATCATGCCCGACTCTGTAAGCGAGGAAAGAAGAAAATTAGTTCAACACTACGGCGCAGAGGTTATCCTTGTACACGATGCAGGAAACATTGGTGCGTGCATCGAGGAATGTCTAAATCTTGCTCTTAAGATGAAGGCAGAAAATCCTGATGTTTTTGTACCTCAGCAGTTTGAAAACCCTGCTAACCCTGCCATTCAGCGTTCCTGCACCGCAGTCGAAATCATGCGTGACATCAACCGCCCCATTGACGGTTTTTGTTCAGGCATAGGTACAGGCGGAACAATAACAGGTATTGGTGAAGCGCTGAAGGCCAAAAACCCCGATATGATTATCTGGGCTGTTGAGCCTGAGGATGCTGCGATTTTATCAGGCGGTTTAATCGGCACACACATTCAGATGGGCATTGGCGACGGTATTATCCCCGAAATTCTAAATTGTGATATTTATGACGACATCTGCATAGTTACAGATGACGAAGCGATACATACAGCAAAACAGCTCGCATCAAAAGAAGGCATTATGTGTGGTATTTCTTCCGGCACTAATGTTGCTGCAGCTATTAAGCTTGCCAAAAAACTGGGAAAAGGCAAAACTGTTGTAACGGTACTTCCCGATACTGCAGAACGCTACTTCTCCACACCACTTTTTGAATAATAATAAATTTATATACTAATGAAATTGGAGGACAAAATTCATGGATTCAAACAAGCGTCCCGAAACAATGGAGCGTATCACAACCAAAGCGTTAGCAGATAGCTTTATCGAAGAACAGATTGAAGCTATCCGCGCACAAGTTGGCGACAAAAAAGTTTTACTCGCGCTTTCAGGCGGTGTTGACTCATCAGTAGTTGCTGCACTTTTAATTAAGGCTGTTGGCAAACAGTTGGTTTGCGTACATGTTAACCACGGACTTATGAGAAAAGGCGAAAGCGAACAGGTTATTGAAGTTTTCAAAAATCAGCTTGATGCTAATCTTATCTATGTCGATGCAACAGACAGATTTTTAGATTTATTGGCAGGCGTAGCAGAGCCTGAGAAGAAAAGAAAAATCATTGGTGCTGAATTTATCAAAGTATTTGATGAAGAAGCGGCTAAACTTTCTGATATTAAGTTCTTAGCTCAGGGTACAATCTACCCCGACATCTTAGAAAGCAAAGGCGTAAAGGCTCACCACAATGTTGGCGGTTTGCCTGAGGATATGGAAATGGAACTTGTTGAACCTGTAAAACTTCTTTATAAAGACGAAGTTAGAATGGTTGGTTCAGCGTTAGGTTTACCCGACGAAATGGTTTACCGTCAGCCCTTCCCCGGACCCGGCTTAGGTGTTCGTTGTCTTGGTGCTATCACTCGCGACAGACTCGCAGCACTTCGCGAAGCTGATGCTATTCTTCGTGAAGAATTTGCCAAATGTGGTCTTGCAGACAAGGTTTGGCAGTACTTTGTTGCTGTTCCAGACTTTAAGAGTGTTGGCGTAAAAGACGACAAGCGCTACGAGGGTTGGCCGGCAATCATCCGTGCTGTGAATACAGTGGACGCTATGACTGCAACAATCGAAGAAATACCCTACTCACTTCTCCATCACATCACATACAGAATCACCCATGAGGTTGAGGGTATTAACAGAGTTTGCTTAGACTTAACACCTAAACCGATTGGAACAATCGAGTGGGAATAAAATCGCATAATTACACCATTTTTGAGCATTTTAAATAAAAATGGCAACGATTTGGCAATATTAAAAATTTAAATCTCCTCCCGAATTTTTACCATCGGGAGGAGATTTTGATTATAAACCTATTTTTTTCCTTAACTTACTTAAAACACCTAACAATAAAAACCCAAAAACCTGATTTTCAGGTTTTTGGGTTTTCTTTCACTTTTCGATTATATCGTAAGCAAAAAAGCAAAATCAATTTCTGTTCATTGCTTTTATAACTTCACTTACTATCGCATCCACATTCACGCTGCTGTCACCTGTATACTGAGCATACTCCGGACTTTGCGGCATTGAGAAAAATCCAATAGATTTTCTAGCATCCTCTTTCATAGCCTGAGTTCCCGCAAGCTCTATATCATGATAAAGCATGCCGTTCTTCAGTTCCTCAATCGCTGCTCCACCCGCCTTTGCCATGTATGTATAGCAGTTGATTTTTCTGATACCGAGCTCAATTGATTTCATATAGTCACGGGGATTAACTCCGCTTCCTCCATGCATAACAAGTGGAATGTTTACCATTTTTCCTATTTTTGCAAGACGCTCAAAATCAAGTTTGGGTTCTTTTGCGTATATGCCATGAGCTGTACCGAATGCACAAGCAAGTGCATCTATTCCTGTTTTTTCTGCAAAATCCTTTGCATCATCAGGGTCAGTATATATGCTTTCTCCGCCTGCGCCACCGCCTTCACGTGCTCCCATTGAGCCGATTTCTGCTTCTACAGACGCTCCATATTTCTTTGCAAGTTCTACAATGATGGATGTATTTGCATAGTTTAAATCGCGTTCAAGCTCAGAGCCGTCAAACATAACAGAAGTAAAGCCCAAATCAAGCGCTCTTTTCACATATGACATATCTGTACCGTGGTCTAGATGAACACACACGGGAACAGACGCTCTGTCTGCCATGTGCAACATAATAGGCGCTATTTCATCAATTTTTACCACATTCATTTCCTCATGTACCTGTGCATGCATAATAATTACAGGCATCTTTTGTTCTTCAGCCGCACCAATTACCGCTCTCATACTTGCAAGGTTTGGTGTATTGAACGAGCCGATAGCACATTTTTTTGCCTCGGCCACTTTTAAAATTTCCTTCAAGCTTGCTAACATATCTTTTTTCCTTTCTCCGCTATTTCTACAATCGGGCGGACATTATCGTAAATATTCTTGTACGCTTCGTAGTATTTCTGATATTTTTTGACATTTTCAGGATTAGGCATATAGGTTTTTTTCTCCTTTACAAACATTTCCTTTGCCTCGTTTAAATCCTTATATATACCAACGGCAACCCCAGTAATCATACAGGTTCCGCAGGTTCCTGCCTCTTTTGCCACAAGTGATGTTACAGGTCGGTTTAAAATGTCTGCCTTTATCTGCAACCACACATCTGAATATGCTCCTCCACCTGTTGCATAAAGTTTCTCGGGATTTATACCAAAGCTCTCCATATGCTCAACATTTGTCATTATTTCGTATGTTACGCCCTCCATAAGAGCTTTGTAAATATCCTCACTTGAATGCTCCAACGTGAGTCCTATCATTGCCGCTTTTGACGCGTTATCCATATAGGGAGTTGCTGCACCGGCAAAATGCGGAAGAACCAAAATCCCTGTTGGTTCATTACTCACTGAAGAATCGAGTTCTGCGTAAGATTTATCTGCTGAAAAATTATCACGGAACCATTTTATGGTTGCTCCTCCCGTGAAGGAAAAAGCATAACAAACATATGTTCCTTCAAAAACATAAGGTACTACGGAATAACCTTCTGAATAGAGCTTTTCCTCTGTGGGGATTTTATCAAAAACAGGAGTTATGCACTCTACAGTTCCCGTGCCATCAACAGCACAACCCACTGAAAATACACCGGCACCTACTGCTGATGCAACCTGATCGTGAGCACCGTTAACAATTTTCACGCTAGTATCAATGCCTAATTTTTCTGCTATATCCTTCTTTAGTTCTCCGGCAACATTAAACGCAGGAACAGGCTCAGACAAAAGACATTTGTCTATTCCTGCGACACCAAGTATTTCGTCGCTCCAACACTTTTTACGGATGTCCAGCGCCATTGTTCTTGCTGCTAATGAATAATCAATACAGGCATTACCTGTCAGCATATATACAATGAAATCCTCCATAAGCAGTATTTTTGAAATACGCTCGAAAATTTCAGGCCTGTTGTTTTTTATCCACATCATTTTTGCAATGCTGTACATTTGATGAGGCTTCACGCCCGCAATCTCAATAATTCTTTTTTCGCCCAAGGTATCACACAACTGAGCGCACTCCACCTCACCTCTCGGATCAGTATAGAGCATAGAAGGCATAAGCACTTTATCTTCATCATCCAGAATTACAAATGTTTCTCCAAAGGTGGTAACACCAATTGCCGAAAGTGTACACTTCTTCGCCACATCGCCAATAACCGTACACACCGCATCAAATATAACATTTGCATCTATCTCGTGTTCTCCGCTATGGCGACTTACCTCGTACTCCTTATAAGAACTGTATATAAAATTTCCTTTGTCATCATATGCACTCAGCTTGCAGCCTGTAGTGCCAACATCAAGTCCACCTATTGCCATATCACACCTCTATACTTACAACATCGTATCCGAGGTAATATTTGAATGCTTCTTCTAAAATATACTTAACATGACCGTTGGCAACAGTTGTGTGATGCTTAAAACCGCCGCGCGCAAGTTTAATCAGTTTATCCTGAAGATTATCAATCTTCGCAACACCACCGCAACCAAAGAATTCATTCTCAATTACATCGTCTGTAAATTCACCTTCACTGAAGTAAATAGTTATTTTTCCGTCCTCTGTTTTGCAGTTTGAGAAAGTCATCGGGAAAGAGGCAATTCTGCCCTCATTTGTACCCCAACCACTACCGGGATCACCCTTATCAAACATCTTATGAGAGGTAACTGTTCCCTTTGATGCCATAAGTTTTTGAGCAGTTGAACCGCAATGGAACAATATAACCTTATCAGGATCTGCGCCGTAGTTATTATTCCAGTCAAGGCAAGCAGCCGGTCCCTGTGTTGCTAAAGATAACGCACGCATTGTAATAGCGGAGCACATATCAATTTCACAGGATGCTACAATACCCCTGTCATTAAGTTCACTTATCAATACGCAGGGACATACACGCAAGTATGTTTCCATTTCATTCCAACAACGAAGTGCAATTGCGTCAAGGTGGTATGTATCAATATATTCATCAATAACCACGCTGATTTTTGCAAGCATATTCTTCTTGTCTTCAGGAACATTTGAAAAATCCGTGTACTTTTCAAGTGTTGCTTTTTTCGCAACTACCTTTTCATCATTATCGTCTTTTGCTCTTACAAATTCAAAAAGCTCAGACAAGTCAAAAGATTCAACATTTATACCGTGTCTCTGCATAGCTAATTCATCAAAACGCACAGTCTTAAAAGCAGTTGTTCTTGCACCAATACAACCAATTGTAAAGCGCTTCATACCCTTTACCACGCGGCATATTCCTGCAAAGTCGTGCAGATTCTGTTCGAATTCTTTTGTCAACGGATGAACAACATGAGGCTTCATAACCGTATATGGTACTCTGTATTGTTCAAATACATCCGTAACGGAGAATTTACCGCAATAAGCATCGCGTCTATGCTGAAAATCCATTTTTCCTATTTCGTCAGGATATGCCTGCATAAGAATAGGAACACCGGCATCCTGAAGTGCCGCAATAGCACCGTTTTCGTCAACAAATATAGGCATACAGAGGATTACGCCATCATATTCTCCCTCGTGAGATTTAAGCCACTTTGCGTATGCCCTTCCCTCGTCACGAGTTTCAACAGCGCCGTAGCGTGTTGCTTCTTTATCCATCATAATATAGTTATAACCTGCGTCTGTTACCGCCTTTACCATATCCTCTCTGGCTCCCTCGATAAGCTCAGCAGGCATAAAACCTCTGTTTCCAAAATATAGTGCAAATGTCTGACTCATAATTTCCCTCCATTTTAATTTTTTTACTTGAATTATATCACAACATCTGATAAAATTATAGGTGTTAACGTACAAAAAACTGTAATTTTATACAAAAGGTCGGATATTTATGCCATTATTGCTATACAACAAAGAGTTTACAGAGTTGCTGGAGAATTTCTATACTTTAACCGGAATTCGTATTGTTTTATTTGATGAGTCATATACAGAGCTTATTTCTTATCCTTCTGATACTGTCACCTTCTGTAGTACCATGAGGAAAAACCCATCATTTTGCAAAGAATGCGCTATAAGTGATAAGAAATCATTTGAAAAAGCAAAAGACACCAAAACACTTACCGTATTTACATGCCACGCCGGACTGACAGAGGCTACAGTTCCTATTATTGAAAACGGCAAAATAATAGGATATATGATGTTCGGACAAATCACAGCCGAAAAAAACAAAGATTTGTTTTTTCAACAATTAAAAGATATTTGCAACACTTACGGCACAGACCAAGATATAGACGAGCTTATTAAAAAGATTAAATACAAAAACAAAAAGCAAATCCATGCAGCCTCCAAAATCCTTGAAGCCTGCACCAGCTATATTCAATACAAAGAGATGGTTTACCTGTCCAAAAAGCACTTGGTAGATTTGTTAGAAGAATATATAAATAAACACATTAGCGAGAATATTACCGTGGAATCCCTGTGCAAAGAATTCAATATGAGTCGAACAAGTCTATATGAACAAGCAAAACTATATGTCAGCGGAGGCATTGCCACATTTATACGACAAAAAAGGCTAAATCATGCCAAACATCTCCTGCGCACCACTGAAATGTCTGTTTCAGAAGTCGCTCACGCGTCAGGATTTACTGATTATAATTATTTTTTGCGTCTATTCAAACGCAATTTTGGCATATCCCCCAAAAAATTTTCAAAACAAAAGAGCTGACCTAGGGCGCTAGATCAGCTCTTTTGCTATTTTACAATCATTGAAATTCCTTGAAGTATTACCAAATGCGCAGGGTAAAAAATGTAAAAAAAGTATTTCATATTCCACTTTCCACGCTTGCCTGAATATAGTAATAACAGCGGCACACTCAAAAGTGCAAAAGCCTGCACTCCCTTATATTGCAGTGCCAAAAACACCAAGCATACAGCGGTCATTGCTATGTGTACCACGGGCTTGTCCATTTTTTTTGTATCACGCAGAGCACTTGCAAAAACAGGTGTCATACATCCCCAAAAACCATAATCTATATAAAAAATCTGACTTAGTACATAAACGCCGCTAATGCACAATATAAAAACAAATAGCGAAAAAAGGTCTTTTCTTTTTTTGAAATACTGCAGTGTAAAAACCGCAAGTATAGCAAACGAAAATGTAAAAAGTATACTCAGGTACATTTCCTGCGATGTTATATAATACACTGCTTGAAATACAAAAGCCAAAGAAAAAATCGTACCGAAATATCGTAATTTATTCTTTGTGTATTGGCAACCTTCTGCAATCATATACGCAAACACAGGAAAAGCTATTCTTCCAACGATTCTAAGGACCTTAACCTCAGGAAAAATCAAATATCCAATGTGGTCAATGACCATACAGATTGCCGCTATTATTTTAAGTGTATTTCCTGTTAGCATGACTATTACACCTTTATTTTGAAACTGTTTTTGTTTCCCCTGACTTAATGCAAATCACTTCACCGTCAATATCCATCCATATATCAAACAAAGAGGGATTATACATTTTTGTTTCATCTGCGCTGTAGATAATTGAATCATAAGCCTTTACATACTCATAAATTTCCATATTTGTAGCGTACCAAATATCGTCACGACCTCCAAGACGCTCACAGATTTTATCTAAAAGTTCCCAGTTGTTATCTCTTTCAAATTCAATGCTGTGTCCCCAAATATAAAAAAGTTTGGGATGATGAGTGGGGCCATATGTGTCAGGAGTAATCTCTATATTTAAAAATTCCTCTATGTACTCTAAGAGTTTTGGATTTGCGTGATGTGCCGTAGGCATCCATGCGTGCCAGTCATTTGGCAGACTAAAACTATTATTATCCTTACCCAAAGTGCGTGCATAGGCTATATCCAGATCCGTCAGGTAGTGCTTAATGTTTTCGTATGTTGCTTCGTTTGCAAAATATCTGATACCTGTGTCAGGGTACGCCATACCTCGTATTATCAAACCGTATTCTTCCTCAAGCTCCAGTCTGCAATCAAGTACATCCTTTATTCCTGTAATTGCACGCTGCATACCAGGAGCACGATGTTGAGCGCAATGTACCGCTATTTCGTGTCCACGGTCTAGAAAGTATTCTTTTTTCTGCTCGGCTGTTAAGTCTTTTATCTGTTTTTGGCTGCAAAGATTAAATGTACATTTAAGTCCTGCCTTCGTGATAACATCAGAAAACCGTATATCAGTATAACGACCGTCATCATAGCTTAATGTAACTGCTTTTACTTTTCCCTGCGGAAATCTTAAAAATTTGTATCTCATAAACTTTTCTCCTCCGATGTGTTTTTTATATTCTTTAGGCGCAACGCCTATTATTTTTTAGGTTAAGCGTTATATTAAAGTTTTTTAACTATGGCGCTTATGGATAGTTGGGAGTCTGTAAGCATCTTTGCTCCCACTGCCAAAAAACTACGTACAGGCATTAAAACCAAAGATAACGTTTCCTACATAAAGATTATATACTTTATTTCCAATAATTGCAATACCTTTTCACAATTTTACAAAGAAAGAAATATATTATAAAAAGGTGCTTTTTTGTCAAATTTTGTTGCTTTAATTTATATTTAATGTTACAATGAAATAAAGTATTTTAAGGAGTGCTTTATGGATACTGTATTTATTGTAAATCCCAAGGCGGGACAAGGAAAAAACACAGAAAATTTAATAGAACAAATAAAACTTGCAGGTGCTCAGTACTATATAACCAAATCAGTACAAGATGCAGAAAATTTCGTGCGCGACTTTTGTAAAAACAACGGCCCTGCCCGTTTTATCGCCTGCGGTGGCGACGGTACATTTAACGAAGTATTAAACGGCATATCAGAATTCCCCGAAGCCGAGATAGGCGTACTCCCATCAGGTACAGGAAATGACTTTTGCAGAAATTTTGACGCCGACTTTTCCTGTATTGAGGCTTTGATTTGTGGCAAAACCCAAAAGATTGACGCAATTCATTATACCACCAACGGAATCACTCGCCTTTGTGCTAATATGTTTAACATAGGTTTTGACTGTAATGTTGCTGATATGACAACTTCTATGAAAAAAAAGCCTTTTATTTCAGGTTCAGTTGCCTACTTTATTTCAATTTTGGCAATGCTTATAAGAAAAAAAGGCGCAGATATAAAAATCACCATTGATGATATGGATTTTTTTGAAGGACAATTGCTTTTAACATCTTTGGCAAACGGCAAATACTGTGGCGGAGGAATTATGAGTAATCCGTTGGCACAGGTGACAGACGGTTATATGAATATGAACATAATCTACAATGTGCCCCGTTGGAAATTTATAACACTTCTCCCCCATTATATGAACGGCACGCATATGGGACTTAAAAATATCGATAAAGTTATCTGTAACAAAAAATGCAAAAAGGTTAAAATTACACCAAACTCAAAAACCTTCCGAATATGCGTTGACGGTGAAATTCAGGATGCAGGCAGAGTTGAATTTGAAATAGTGCCAAAAGCATTTAATATGGTAATACCAAAAAACCAACGAGGTGTCTATGATGAATAACAAAAAATCAATCTTTACAAATACGGCTTTTGTGGCAGTTGCTGCACTTTTGTGTTGTGCCCTTTGGGGAAGCGCAACTCCATTTATAAAAACAGGCTATGAGCTTTTGTTGCCCGAAAAAAATACACCATCAATCATTCTTTTTGCAGGTATCCGCTTTACATTGGCAGGTATACTTACTGTGTTGATTTACAGCGTTGCAAGAAAGAAATTCTTATACCCAAAGAAGAAAAATTTAGGAAAGGTTGCCACTGTTGCAGCTTTTCAGACAGTTGTACAGTACATATTTTTCTATGTGGGACTTGCGAACACTTCAGGTGTTAAGGGTACAGTAATCACAGGCGCTAACGCCTTTTGTACAATTTTGATTGCAAGCCTTATTTTCCGAATGGAAAAACTCACAGTAAAAAAGGTCATTGCCTGCATTTTGGGTTTTGCGGGTATTGTTGTTATAAATCTTAACGGACTTGACCTAAATATGAATTTTACAGGTGACTGCTTTGTGTTCTTTTCGTCTGTTTCTTATGCTTTTTCATCGGTTATGATTAAGCTCTTTTCAAAAGACGAAGACCCCGTAATAATCAGTGGTTACCAGTTTATTGCCGGCGGAATATTTATGATAATTGTAGGCATTATTTTTGGCGGAAACATCGTTGTTTCATCATTCTCAGGCGCAGGAGTGCTTTTCTATCTTTCCTGCCTTTCTGCTATAGCCTATGCACTTTGGGGTGTGCTTTTAAAACACAATCCTGTTTCAAAGGTTTCAATTTTCAGCTTCACCACTCCCCTATTCGGCGCAATTCTTTCAAAGCTTATGCTTACAGAATCCGCAAATGTGAGCACACTAAATTTATTAATAACCTTGACATTGGTTTCATCAGGTATTATAATACTGAATTACAACAAAACTAAAAACTAATCTGCCACCGGGTAGAAAAATGCAATTAAGCATTCGCTGTGTACCATTAGGTCTTAGAAGGTACACTCCGAATGCTTTTTTTAAAGGAGAAATTATGAAAAATCCATTTCGCGATTTGACCAAATTTGAATTTTGTTTGTGGCTTACCTCGGTAATAGTGGTTTGTATTTCTTTTATACTTCCCACAGAAAAGGACTACCTTACCTTAATTGCCTCACTCATCGGCGTAACCGCACTTATTTATGTAGCAAAGGGATACGTAATAGGTCAGGTATTATCCGTTGTTTTTGCCGTATTTTACGGGATAATTTCCTTTTACTTTCGTTATTACGGCGAGGTTATCACCTATCTCTGTATGACTGCCCCAATCGCACTTTTAGCGGTGATTTCCTGGATTCGACACCCATATCAGAACACAAAAGAGGTAGAAGTTAACAAAATGACAAAATCACAGTGCGTAGTTATGTGGATATTGGCGCTTTTAGTTACTGTAATTCTCTACTTTGTGCTAAAAGCACTTAGCACAGCAAATCTTTTGTTCAGCACAATTTCTGTAACAACAAGCTTTCTGGCTTCTTATATGACATTTATGCGAAGTCCCTACTATGGAATTGGGTATGCTGCAAACGATGTGGTTTTAATTACCCTGTGGCTTTTGGCATCAATAGAAAATCCGTCATATATTCCCATGATACTGTGCTTTGTGATGTTTTTAGTAAATGATTTATATGGATTTTATAACTGGAAAAGGATTAAGAACAAACAGAAAAAAGACTTGGCATAAGCCAAGTCTTTTTTTATTTATTTCTCTACAATTATTTCCTTGCCACCCATATAAGGCTGTAATGCCTTGGGGATTTTAACGCTGTACTTTTCGCCGTCAAATATCAAGTTGTTTTCCAAGAACGCAATCAACATTCTGGGAGGAGCAACAACTGTGTTGTTTAGTGTATGAGCAAAGTACTTTTTACCGTCTTCATTCTTTACACGGATGCCAAGTCTTCTTGCCTGAGCATCGCCAAGGTTTGAACAAGAGCAAACCTCAAAGTATTTCTGCTGTTTGGGAGACCAAGCCTCAACATCGTAAGACTTAACTTTGAGGTCAGCAAGGTCACCTGTACAACACTCGAGTGTTCGAACAGGAATATCGAGCGAGCGGAAAAGTTCTACACTGTAGCTCCACATCTTATGGAACCATTCCATACTGTCCTCAGGCTTACAAACAACAATCATTTCCTGCTTTTCAAACTGGTGGATACGATATATTCCGCGTTCTTCTATACCGTGAGCACCCTTTTCCTTACGGAAGCAGGGTGAATAGCTGGTTAATGTCATAGGAAGCTTTGCTTCGTCTGTTAATGTGTCAATAAACTTACCAATCATTGAATGTTCTGATGTACCGATTAAGTAAAGGTCTTCGCCCTCAATCTTGTACATCATAGCGTCCATTTCTTCAAAGCTCATAACGCCTGTTACAACATTACTTCTTATCATAAAGGGCGGAATGTGATAAATAAAGCCCTTGTCAATCATAAAGTCACGAGCATAGGATAGCACTGCGCTGTGGAGTCTTGCAATGTCGCCCATCAAGTAGTAGAAGCCTTCACCTGCAACCTTACCTGCAGATTCTTTGTCGATGCCTGCAAACTTTTCCATAATATCCATATGGTAAGGGATTTCGAAGTCGGGGCAAGTTTTTTCGCCAAACTGCTCTACTTCAACATTTTCCTCGTCGTTTTTACCAACGGGGACTGATGCGTCAACAATATTGGGAATTGACATCATAATCTTTCTGATTTTTTCTTCCAAAACTGTTTCTTCCTCAGCTAAAGCCTTTAATTCCTCAGCCTGGTCAGAAACCAACTTTTTCATCGCCTCAGCCTCGTCGCGCTTACCCTGACCCATTAATGCGCCAATTTCTTTACTGATTTTATTTCTGTTTGCACGAAGTGAATCAGCACGCTGTGTAATTTCTAGCTTTTTGTCGTGAAGTTCGATAACTTCATCAACCAAAGGAAGCTTATGCTGTGCAAACTTCTTCTTTATATTTTCTTTTACCAATTCAGGATTTTCTTTTACAAATCTTATGTCTAACATTTATATCTCTCCTCTTTTGAGTTCATAAAATATAATATACCACAATTTGGCTTAACTTTCAATATTCTTTTTAGTGTTTTTGCGTTTTTTCTTTTTTCCTGCGTCTGCAAAGAAATTCAATAAAAACGGTCGCAAAAAAAGTGTGTGCGTCCAAAAAAAACGGTAAATTCTGTATTTTACGCTTTTGCAGTCGATATACTTTTCTTTTCTGTAAAAGCCCTTTGCCTTTGCAACTATCTGCTCAGGATATACGGGGTATTCTTTTTCAACTTCATAGTCACCCATTGTGAAATACGCACCGTTTTTCTTTCCAACAATTCTGTGAAGAACGAAACTTCCGTCATCACGCTTAAAAAGAGGCACATCGCCCACCTTGATATCAATAGCTTTTTCTAAAAGCACACTGTCTCGGCGGCTGGAAACCAAAGGATACATACTAAAACCGGACACCTTTAGCTTGGCGTTGCCGCCCTGCTCGACGCTTTCCAACACAAGAGGCATCAAAATATCTATATCTGTTTTTTTAATTTCTGCCACTATTGCCTCTCCTCTCTTACCTTAGCAAAAAACTCCGTAAGGATTTTTTTGCAATCTGTTTCGTCTATTCCGCCGTAGATTTCGGTTTTGTAATCATAGCATCCCTCGCGCAAAACATCACATTTTCCGCCGCAGGCACCACTTTTTGTGTCATAGGCACCAAAGTATACCTTGTCTACCTTACAAAGGGCGCAAGCGCCAATACACATAGCACAAGGCTCAAGCGTCACATAAAGCTCACAGCCTTTTAAGTTCTTTGTGCCAAGTTTTTTTAGCGCACACTCTATCGCAAGCATTTCGGCGTGATGAGTGGGGTTGCTGTTTTGCTCGGTCAAATTATGACTTCGTGCAATGATTTCACCGCCATACACCATAACCGCACCTACAGGAACTTCGTTTTGCTCTGCGGCGCACTTTGCCTCGGCTATTGCTTCCTGCATAAATCTATTCACGGATTACCACCTCATACATAAGGATTGACGCCGCAACAGCGGCATTTAATGATTCTGCCTTGCCTGACATTGGGATATATGCAATTTCGTCGGACATATCAAGAATTTCTTTTGATACACCGCTACCTTCGTTGCCTATTACAAAGATGTGGTTTTTCTGTGTTTTAATTTCCTTTACCGATACGCAGTCCCCGTAAAGGGCTGTGGAGGTTATTTTAAAGTTCTTCTTTGCCTGTTTTAAAAAGTCAAGGTCAGCATCCGTTACAATCTTTATGTTAAATACCGAGCCTTGGGATGAGCGTATAACCTTGGGCGAAAACACATCTGCACTGCCGCGGGATAAAATAACTCCAGAAAAAGAAAAAGCGTCTGCTGTACGGATAACAGTACCCACATTGCCGGGGTCCTGTAAATTGTCACAATATATGTATCTGCCGCTTTCAAGCTTTTCGGATTCTTCGGGCATCCTAACCACGGCTAAAACTCCCTGAGGGGTTTTAGCATCTGCTATTTTTCCCATAATGCTCTCAGGTACTAAAATGATTTCTCCCGAAAATTTGTTGGGATTTTTCACATAATATTCCTCGGTCATAATGATTGCTTCCACCACATAGGGTGATGCGCAAACCATTTCAGTAAGGTGTTCACCTTCTGCCAAGAACACGCCTGATTCTTCTCTGTGCTTTTTAGAAGCAAGCTTTGACAGCTTTTTTATATATTCATTTTGTGCTGATGTGATTTTTTTAATTTCCATAACATACTCCAAGCATAATTATATCAAATATTGTACCACAAAATTTCTCATTTTTCAATATATTGTTGATTTTTGATGCCTTTTGTGGTATCATTATCGAAAAGGATGTGAAATCGTGAATTTTGATAATATATATTATAGATTAAATGACCCGGGCGAGATAAGGCTGTGCATTCTTTTGTGTATCAGATACGCAGGCGAGCCTTTGTCGGACGGCGATATAAAGCATATAATGCTCTCTGCCACAAGCGTTGAATTTATTGACCTTTGTGATGCTCTTGACAAACTTTCGCCCGAGAACTATACAAAAGTTGTATGGCGCGACGAAATAGAGAAGCTTGACCTTACCCCTCAGGGCATCGAAATGATAGATGTGTTTGACGATAAAATAACAGCAAGCGTGAGAGCGTCTATAAAGCGAACAATTGATGAATACTTAAACCGCGAAGGTCCAAAGACTCAGGTGAAGTGCATTGTAACTCCCGCCGAGCGTGACCTATACAATGTGGAAGTAGAAATTACCGAGGGCAAGACAACTCTTCTTTCTATGACTGTATTTACAGGAAATAAAGAAAAAGCCGCAAGATATGCCAAGGGTTTTCGCAAAAACCCTATGGAGTTTTACACCAAAGTTATAGAGTCATTAGCAAATTTAGCAGACGACGCAGAAAAGGAAAACGAATAACAAAAACCGAGGCGTAAGCCTCGGTTTTTGTTATTAAAACAATCCTGTTATCATGCCGTCGTTATCAATATCGATACGCTCTGCAGCAGGCAACTTGGGAAGTCCGGGCATTGTCATAATGTTACCTGAAAGGGCTGTTACAAACCCTGCGCCAGCATAAGCCTTAACCTCTCTGATTGTAATCTTGAATCCCTCAGGACGTCCTAAGAGTTTTTCATTATCAGACAGTGAATACTGGGTTTTTGCCATACATACAGGCAAATTACCGTAACCTGTTTCTTCCAAGGTTTTAATCTGTTTTTCTGCAGCAGGTGTAAAGATTACTCCGTCGCCGCCGTAGATTTCTTTTGTTATTATTTCTATTTTTTCCTTTATGGGAAGGTTTTCGTCGTAAATAGGTGCGTAGTTTGATTCCTTGGTTTCGATAGTTTCAACAAGTTTTTTTGCCAATTCTACTCCACCTTCGCCACCTTTAGCAAACACTTCAGCCAGTGCAAATTCTGCACCCAATGACTTGCAATATTCCTCTATGGTTTTGAGTTCTGAGTCTGTGTCTGTCAAGAATCGGTTAATCGCAACAACAACAGGAACGCCGAATTTGCCTATATTCTCAATATGCTTGCCAAGGTTTACTATACCCCTTTTCAATGCTTCAACATTCTCAGCACCTAAATCAGCCTTTGCCACGCCACCGTTATACTTTAGCGCTCTTACTGTTGCAACAATTACAACCGCTGAGGGTTTAAGTCCTGCAATACGGCACTTGATGTTCAAAAACTTTTCAGCGCCGAGGTCAGCACCAAATCCCGCTTCTGTAATAACGAAGTCTGAAAGCTTTAGGGCAAGCTTTGTTGCCTGAACGCTGTTACAGCCGTGGGCAATATTTGCAAAAGGTCCGCCGTGCATAAAGCAAGGGGTGTTTTCTAAAGTCTGCACAAGATTGGGCTTGATTGCGTCCTTTAAAAGAGCACACATAGCACCTTCCGCCTTTAAGTCCTTAGCTTTTACTTCTTTATCGTCATAAGTATAGCCAACAACAATACGAGAAAGTCTTTCCTTTAAATCTGCAAGGTCGTTTGCCATACAGAGAATTGCCATAATTTCAGATGCAACGGTAATTGTGAATCCGTCCTGACGAACAATACCGTTGATTTTACCGCCTAAACCTACTACAACCTCACGAAGAGCACGATCGTTCATATCCAAAACTCTCTTGAACACGATTCTTGTGGGGTCAATTCCTAATTCATTGCCCTGTTTAATGTGGTTATCAATCATAGCACAAAGCAAGTTGTTAGCCGCTGTAATTGCGTGAAAATCACCTGTAAAGTGTAAATTAATATCCTCCATTGGAACAACCTGAGCATAACCGCCGCCGGCAGCTCCACCCTTAACACCCATAACAGGACCTAATGAAGGTTCACGGAGGGCAATTGATGTTTTTGCGCCAATACGCGCCATAGCCTGTCCAAGTCCAACTGTGATTGTGGTTTTTCCCTCACCTGCAGGTGTGGGATTGATTGCTGTCACAAGCACCAGTTTTCCGTCAGGATTGTCCTTTACTCTGTTCCATACATCAGAGGAAAGCTTAGCTTTATATTTACCGTAAAATTCTAATTCGTCATCGCAGATTCCTATTTTTTCTGCAACCTCAGCAATTGGCTTCATTTTCGCCTGCTGAGCTATTTCGATGTCTGTTAACATCTGTGTCACCGCCCTTACTCTTTATTATTTCATTATACAAAAATTCAAGAGTGCTGTCAAGACCTCCTTTTTCATCAATCAACCCGTAGCGAACCGCATCATCACCCGAAACTATAGTGCCCACATCGTTTGCCATTTCCCCTGTTTTCATCATGAGTTCCGTGAACTTTTCGGGCGAAATTTTAGAATTATTACATACAAATTCTGTAATTCTGTCCTGCATTTTGCGAAAATATTCATAAGTCTGGGGAGAGCCTATAACTGTTCCGCTCATTCTTACAGGGTGTATTGTCATAGTGGCAGAACTTGCAATGAATGAGCGCTTTGCCGATACTGCCAGCGGCACACCAATACTGTGGCTACCACCTAAAACAAGTGAAACCGTTGGTTTTGTCATAGAAGACACAAGCTCGGCTATGGCAAGTCCTGCCTCCACATCGCCGCCCATTGTGTTTAAAATGAGCAAAAGCCCGTCGATTTCTTCATTCTGCTCAACAGAAACCAGTAAAGGCAGTACATGCTCATACTTTGTAGCTTTAGACGAGGGCGGAAGCACATTGTGCCCCTCTATTTCCCCCACAATTGTTAAACAGTGGATATTTCCGCGGCTGTTTTTTATTTCACTTGAGCCAAAATCCTTTATGTCTTCCCTTTGCTTTTCGTTTTTATCCATAAAAAAATCCTCCACATAAGGTCGAGGTTGATAAGGCAGTATTGTCCTACAAATCATTTTTTGACGAATTTCTGCGTTAAAATCGACTCGTATCCGTCAGGATTACGAGCCGATTTCGCCTCGACCTTCATTTTACTTATTATGTGGAGAATTTTACATATTATTCTATAAACCCATTTGCTTGAGAGTCTTTAATATACCCTCGGCAATGCCTTCAGCCAGTTTCTGGCGGTAGCTGTCTGTAAACATAAGTGCACGCTCATCAGTGTTTGATATAAAACCAACCTCAATAAGCACCGACGGCATAATTGAGTGTTTTAATACCGCAAGACCTGTAGAGTCCTTGACACCACGGCTGTGAGCGCCTGTTTTGCTTATTACCGCATTCTGAATATTTGTGGCAAGGGTTTTATCTGTAACACCTGCATAGGTGGCACTATACACCAATGTGCCCCATGTTTCGATGCCGTATGCAGTATCAGCAGCAAACGAATTTGTATGAACGCTGACAAAAAGTGTTGCCTGCTTGTTGTTGGCATCTTTTGGTCTGCTTACAAGGTCAACAGTCTTATCGGTTTCTCTTGACATAATTACCTTTACACCGTTAGCCTGCAAAATATCCCTTACCTTTAATGCAACACCTAAGTTTATATCACTTTCGCGCCAGATTGTGCCGTCTTCATCTGTAAAGATTGCACCGGGGTCCTCACCACCGTGACCGGGGTCTAAATATACGGTTCTTGTAGGTGCGTATGATGGCGGATCAGGAATTACCGGTTCTGCTACCTCAGGATTCTCTGTTTCAGGTGTTGTAGGCCCTGTTTCCTCAGTAAGGTCGCCACCGATTTTTACTATAAGTTTTTTGCCTGAAGTTGTCACCTTGTAATCAAGCTCCTCAGTTATATCAAATACAATTCTTACGCCTGTTACTTGCTGGCCAAGTCTTATTCCTGTTACATCTTCATAACCCGTTGACGATGCCGTAAGTGTAGTGGGAAACTTTGTGTTCTGTGTATCTACAACAATTCTCATGGGCTCTTTTAACACAAAATGAGAAAAGTTGACAGCCTTATTAAATGTAAATGTGGTTGTTACTGTATCTCCTTCTCTTTGGTAAGAGTATGCAGTGAGAGTTATATCGTAGGTAGGCTTTTCGCTGGGTGCCGCCGGATTCGACGGGGTTGGTACAGTGGTTTTCCCAGTATCTATTTTAATTGTGTCAGTTGAAGAATCAAAGCTAACATCAAACCCCAAAGACTCAGCAACATAACGCGCCGGTATCATTGTTTTTCCGTTTATTAGTTTTGGCGGGATAGGCATTGTTTCTTTCTTGCCGTTTTTCTTCGCTGTTTTATTGTTTATATAAAGCTCTATCACATCGTCCTTGTAGGTTACGGTTACCTTTTGATTTATCGCACTCCACCCAACAGTTGCCCCTACGGTTTCAAACACATCACGCGCAGGTACAACAGAATAATCATTAAACACAATAGGTGGCACTTCGCAGTTTACAGTTTTGCCGTCAACCTTTAATGTGAATATATTTCCCTCGTATGTATGCCAGTCATTATCGTAATAAATTTGTGCTGCATTTACGCTTATTACCGAAAGCATAAGCATCATCGCAATCACAAGTGACAGTATCCGTCGCATAAACTACCTCCTAACAAAGACCTTTTTTCTTCATATAGGTTTCCAAGATCAGCGCCGCCGAAAGAGTGTCCACTGCGCCTTTTCTTTTTTTACCTCTCACATTCATTTCATTTAAAAATCCGTGGGCGCTGACAGTGGTCAGGCGCTCGTCAGAAAAATCCATCTCGACATCTGTAAATGTTTTGAGTTTTTCGGCAAACTCCATTGTTGCATCTGTGCGAAAGCCCTGAGAATTATCCATATTTTTGGGAAGACCGATTACTATTTTTGTAACTTCTTTTTCTTTTATAATCGCTGCAATCTCCTCAAAGAGGGCATCTGTTCCGTCATTTTTTATAGTTTTATACCCCTGAGACATTATCATCAAAGGGTCAGAAAGAGCAATACCTACTCTTGCATCACCATAATCAATTCCCATCAATCGCATATAGATGTACTTCCTTTCTTAGTGTTCAATCAGCTCCATTGCCATTTTTGCTGTTTCTTGCGCTTTTCTTCTGAATTCTGATATTTTTTCCGAAATATTTTTCCTTATTTCATAACTGTTTTCCATAATGTTTTGCGCTCGTGATACGAGCTTGTCCTTGGTAAAATCTTTAATTTCCACAGCCGAGCTTGTGCCGATATAATCCACAAAACCGCTTACTTTTGGGTCATATGATATACCGATTGCAGGAACGCCCTTTGCTGCAGCGTATATCAAAGAGTGCAGACGCATAGCAATAGTAAGCTCGCACTCCCCTGCTATACCTACAATTTCTTCTGCACTGTAGGTCTTTTGGAGTACATATCCCTGAGTTTTCATTTTCGCCTGTACTGTTTTTGATATTTCTATGTCATTTGGATACATAAGAGGTATCCAAACAGGAACAAGGTCATACTTTTCACAAATTTCGTCCACTCCACTAGCAAATCTTTCCCAAAAATCAGATGTACAACCTTTCCAGCTTCTTATGGAAATCCCCAGTATCTTTTTGTCGACTGGTATATTTTCGAGTTTCAGCAATTCTCTTGCTTCGCTACTTCCGATACCCTCCATTGACAAAGCAGGGTCAGCAGTAACAACAGCGTCCTTTTTAACACCCATGCTCTTTACTTCTGCCTTACTTTCTTCGTCACGGAGTGTGATAACATCAACCTTTTCAAGAATCTGCGCTACTTTTTCCCTGTTTTTTTGTTTATTCACAGGTCCAATGCCGTTTGCATAAAGCATTACGGGAGTTTTTGCTGATATTGCAGACTTTAAAACCTTTAAATAGTACCACAATGACTTGTTGGATGTTACATCCTGAAGCAAACTGCCACCGCCAAAGATAAACAGTCGGCTTTTTTTGAGTTCTTTATAAATTTTAAAGAGATTATATCTGTTTATAGAATATACACCGTAAATTCTTTGGGTTTCCTTGGGATTTTTCGAAAGAACCAACAAGCGCATGTCTTCTTTTTCTTTCTTTAAATTCTGTATCATCGCATAAAGTAATGTTTCGTCACCCGAATTTGAAAAACCGTAGTAACCTAAAACCACAGCATCGTATTTCTTTTCATCAAGTGCCGCTTTATACATAGTTATGCAGTCCCCTGCCATTTTGGAAAGGGAGTAGTTTTTGAGTATAATTTCCCTGCTGTATGCACCAAGTCTTGCGTTTTCTTGTGCATCGTTTGTGAGCAATGTTTTTAAATCACGGAGCAAAAGCTCAGGAGTTGAGTCAGCAAGACCACGACAACAGAAGTTTGTGTCAATAGAAACCGACAGCTTGTCCTCGTCAAATATTCCAATATACCCTTCGTTACCTGCAACAATTACAGGTACCTCACACGCCATAGCCTCAAGCGCTGAGCGTGAAACGCCCACAAAAATATCAGAAAGAGCGCAGAATTTGTAAATATCAGTTCTGCCACCTGTAAGTACAATATAGCGTTTGCCCAACTTTTTGTTTATTTCATTGACCTGCGCCTCTAACTTGTCGTAAACATTTCCTCCGCCAACAATTACAACCTCTATGTCGGGATTGATTTTTACAAGCTCGGGCACAATCTCAGCCAAATGAAATGCAACCAGCGCACGGTCTTCATCCATTCTTGATATATAGACGATTTTTTTCGTATTAGGTTCCAATGAAAATTCTTCCATTATATCTGAATAGTCTGCATCTTTTGAAAATTTATTGGTATCAATACCGTTTATAGTAACATAAATATCTGTGGGATTTGCTTTGTAGTTATCGATAAGATAGGTCTTTATATCTTCGCTTACAGCGATTACCTTTTCGCCCCAGTTTGTAATGTATTTAAGTCCGTGGGATGTATCAAACACCCAATGGGCAGTTGTCACAAATGTAAAGTCCATTTTTTTCTTTAAGATACCGCACAAAAACGCAGGGATTCTTCCGTGTGCGTGGACAATTTCAATCTGCTCGTTCTTTATAATATTCTTCAAAAGCTTTAATGACTGGCGTACCGCTGAGGGGCTTTTAGAGTGCATAGGAACCTTATAGTGAGGTATGCCGGCATCACTTAAATTCTTTTCATATACGCCGCCGTTTGATGCCACAACAACATAATAGCCCATACGCTTTAGCTCTAACGATAACTCTAAAACATGAGTTTCAGCACCGCCAATATCAAAGCGAGTTAAGGTCATAAGTATTCTTTTTCCTTGCATTTCTTTCATAGGGTATACTCCTATCCTATTATATGATACTAAAATCTTAACACATTAAACGACCTAATTCAACGAAATGACACAAATTGTAACATAAATATTACAATTTTGAAAAAAAGCCTTTGTGTATCCACAAAGGCTTTTTTTAAATCTGAGAATAAGTTTTTTTGCCACTTACATCTGTGTACACCGCAAGAATCCGCCTGTATTCTATGTCATATTGACGACACAAGGCTACAAGTTTTGAAAGCTCTGACCTTCTTGCCAGAACGCCGTAAGAGCATCCTCCTGCACTGAGTTCTTTTGGTGCTTGCACAAGCCGTACAACAATGTTACTTTTAGACGCTGCGCGTGTAAGTTTGTACGCCGTGGACTGTTTTATAAAAGTGATTAAAATTTCTCCCATTTCCTCACCTGCTATGTGTGTTTATACTACATTTTATTCTAAATAGGAGTATTTGTTGAAAAAAAGGTTGAAATTTTTATTAAAACAGTATAAAATAGATGTGTTAGTTACTTTTCCCGAGGCTTGAATATCAGTGCCACTATAAGCCCCGCAACCACGGCGGCAGTTATACCGCCTGCGGCACCTGTCAGTCCACCTGTCAGTATTCCCGCAGCGCCAAATTCTTCAACACCGCGCTTGGCACCCTCGGCAAGACAATAACCAAACCCCGTAAGCGGAATGGTTGCGCCGCAACCTGCAAACTCAACAAGCGGCTTATACAGTCCTAAAACGGTCAATGCCGTTCCTGCTGTAACATACAAAACCAGTATGCGCGCAGGTGTGAGCTTGCATTTATCAATCAAAATCTGGGCAATGATACAAAGTATTCCGCCCACCACGAAAGCTTTTACATAATCCATAAATTTACTCCTCTTTGTTAGAGTTTTCGTTATTTTATGTAATTAAAATTTTTTTATACAATGGAAAGGTGATAAAATGTCAGGACATTCAAAATGGGCAAACATTAAACACAAAAAAGAAAAATCGGACGCTAAAAAAGGTAAAATTTTTACAAAATTAGGCAGAGAAATTACCGTTATAGTTAAAGCAGGCGGTCCCGACCCCGAGTCAAACTCTAAACTCCGCGATGTAATTGCAAAGGCAAAAGCAAACAATATGCCTAACGATAACATCGACAGATGTATCAAAAAGGCATCAGGCGAGTTAGGTTCTGACAACTACGAAGAAATCACATACGAAGGCTATGGCCCCAATGGTGTAGCTGTTATTGTTGAAACCTTAACCGACAACAGAAACAGAACAGCAGGCGACCTTCGTCACTACTTCGATAAATTTGGCGGCAACTTAGGTCAGAACGGTTGCGTAAGCTTTATGTTTGACAAAAAAGGCGTTTTAATTATTGACAATTCAGAGGGCGACCTTGACGAAGACACAGTTATGATGGACGCGTTAGATTCAGGAGCCGAGGATTTCTCAGCTAACGAAGATTGCTTTGAAATACAGACAGACCCCAATGCTTTTGGTGATGTTTTAGCCGCTTTAGAGGGTAAGGGTTACGCATTTGCATCAGCAGAAGTTGAAATGATTCCCCAGACAACAGTAACACTAACTGACGAAAAAGACTTACTCTTTATGAATAAGCTTATCGATATGTTAGAAGATAACGACGATGTGCAGAACGTTTGGCACAACTGGGAAGAATAAAAAAATCCCTGCGTAGCAGGGATTTTTTTATTATTTAAATTTTTATTACATCCACAATTTTCTATTGATATAATCAAAAAACGGTGCTATAATAGTAACAGAACTTAATCCCTGGGGTGTTCGTGATTTACGATTTTTATTTTACCAACACTTATTATAAGGGAATCCCTTCTTCGGTTGCGGCGCAAATGCCACCCATTATGGCCAGTGGACTTGTAATTCAACCGAGCGGATACCCACCTGCTCATGCAGGTAAAAATTAATCGTACCAACACGGCATTTCGGGGTATATTTTGTACAAAAAACCTCAGCGCAAAAGCGCTGAGGTTTTATTTTATTGCACGATTTGCAATTCAGTTCCTTCGTAAGCTTCATCAGGAATTATAATATCTTCGATGCTATTGTAATCATCAATAGTTACTATACCGATATTTTCATAAATTTCAAATGAAATTTCTTCTCCTTCTTCTGCCGCCAATTCCTGAATGTTTTCATACATTGCTTCTGTAAGCTCAGTCATATCGCACTCGTATTCGACAGGCAAATATGTTTCTTTATCTATAATTATTTTGAATTTTATGGGTTTTAAACCGGTCATTATTTTTCGTGCATTTTCTTCGCCCAACTGGTCAAGTAAAGTCATAAGTCCTGCTTTTTCCAGCACTTCTTCTGATGTTTCAGCATCAATAATACCATCTAAAATTATTACTTCTTTGCCTTTATAAACCTTTTCGTCCATGGTGTTTACTTCCATTTTTTCCATGTAAAATACCAAGGACTCAAGTCCGTCAAATCCGCTACCCATCTGAGCTATTTTCGATTCGTCAATACCTTCCTGTTTATACCAAGTATCAGCCGTGTACATATAAATATTGTAACCCAAAGCACCCTCTTCAATATACATTTCGCTGCTGTTGGTGCTACCGTCTGAAGTAATATCAACTTTAAAATAGTTATCCCCATCTTCTACGGATACTCTGCCATCGATTATTGTGTTTGCCTTAACCTGTTCGTCCATAAAAACATAATCGGAGTTTGTTTCGCCACGGATGCTGAATGATTCCACATCTTCAACCGCTTCCAAAGTTTTTTCTATAACTTCTTCAGGTGTTATTTCCTCAACAACAGGAGGTGTATTACCTGAGTTATCGTTTTTGTTGTCCTTATCTTTAAATAAAAAGTACCAAGCTCCCAAAGCCACTGCAGCAGCTAAAGCTACGGATATTACAGCTATAATTACCCCGCGACCGGAGGTTTTTTTTGCAACTGTTACAGGCGCTGCACCATAGTTGGGTGCTGCGGGCTGTGCTGTAGGTATTGGTTCAGAAACAGGTGTTTCTATACTTGCGGCTACTCTTGCTCCGCAATTTTCACAAAACAGAGCGCCTTCTAAAATTTTACTTCCACATTTTGAACAAAACATAATTTTACCTCTCTTCCGGTAATTTTTGGATGAATATATTTTATCACACAGCGTTTCTGTAGTCAACAAAAAAACAGCAGGTGTCCCTGCTGTTTTACATCATATAATACCAAGCTTTTCCAAAAGAGATTTTGTGTTTAGCTCAAAATTTATACCGTAATGACGCTCGGAGGATACTGCTTTTGTAAGCTCGATGCACTCCCCTACAAATTCAGCCGAGAGCTTTGCTGCCGAAACCGTGTCCTGACCGCCCATAAGTGCCGCCATAAAGGTACTTGCAAAAACATCTCCGGTGCCACTGTAAATTGCCCTTTGTTTTTGGTTTTCTATGTAAGTTATCGTTCCATTTTCACATATTGCCGTGGATATTTTATCTTCTTTTGAGTTAATACCGGTAATAACAATTGAGGCATCACAGATTTTTTGCAGTTCTTTAATAAGCCCATTGATGTACTCTTTTGAGTGCTCCTCTTTATAAGGCACGCCTGTGAGCAAACAGCTTTCCGTAACATTTGGGACAATCACATCCGCGCGTTTAATCAGCTTTTTCATTTCTTCGGGAAAGCTTTCGTCAAATCCGTCGTACAGCATGCCATCATCGCCCATAACAGGGTCAACAAGCTTTATGTCCACATCGAACATATCCATTACTTTTTCTACGCTTTTTACCTGCTCTTTTGAGCCTAAATAACCTGAATATATTCCGTCAAACAAAAGACCCATACTCTGCCAATGGTTGGCGCTGGGTAAAATATTTTCCGTCAGGTCACAAAATGTGTATCCTTTAAAACCCGTGTGCGCTGATAACACCGCTGTAGGAACAGCACAGGTTTCAAGACCTGCCGCACCAAGAATTGATATGGCAACTGTTAGTGAACACTTGCCAAAACTCGATATGTCATTTATTGCTATTACTCTTTTTTGCTTTTGCACTTTGACACCTTCTTATGAATATGCATTTATGAGATTTATGGCGTTCTGCAATTCTGCTTCACTTGTTAACGGATACGAAGCTATAACACTGCCGTTACACGAAGCTGTGGCAATGTATCCGCTACCTGAACGCTTTATCACGCAACTGATAGGTTTGCCGAGATACTGCGAGTATCCCCTTGATTCAGCATAAGGACCTACCTCTACCTTTTCGCCTGTATCAGGGTGAGTCACCAATGTGTTGTAGGATATTACCACCACGCCCGAATATACCACCTGACCGTCATTTGATGTTGTTTGGTTTTCTTCTATTTCTTCGGTGTAGCCAACAAATTTTTCCTCACTGTCGGCAGCGGAATCTACTTGTACCTCTGTATCCTTGTCAATACCGTCTCTGGTAAAGGTGTATTCGCTTTTATCCGAGTACGATACGGTAATTGTGTTGATATTACGGACTAAACCAAATACCACAGCAGAGTACGAATACGCCCCTGCCCTGTCTGCAGGCACTCTTCCGCCAAATGCCACAACGAGCTTATCTCCTGCAATCTCATACTTGGCAGAATTATAATCTTCTTCACTCATAATGAGTTTAAAAATTTTATCAATATGTTTATCTGTTGCGTTGTCAGTTCTTAGCGCAACCAATTCTTCGGCGTAATCCCTGCTCCTGTTAAGAGGAAAAGACACCAAAACAACATCTTCTTTATCCTCAGCTTTTAAATCGTATGAGGTGGTGTTTTCTTCTTCTGAAATGTTTTTTACTATTTCATCAAAGTAAATAGGCTGATTGTGATACGAGTATATTCCCTCACCTTTATCATAATAAGTGTAAAGATAACCTTTTCCTTTGTGGCTTTCGATGTATTGCCACGATGAAAACTCCATTTCGCCGTCTTCTCTTTCTGCATAGCAAACAACATTTACGCCTGCGTCCTTTTTATCTCCCTGTTTTTTTATAAAATCCGTAAAGAGATTACTATTTTTAACAGAATAACTTCCATTCAAAAATTTCGCCACGGCAACAACTGTATTGTTTTCATCACCCCAGCGTGGTAATGTTATATTCTTTTCAGGTGGGTTAGCGCCCAAATCGGGCTGTTTAAAGCTTTGGGCTATTTTTTTGCCTGTATCGGCACTTACAAAATCCGTATAAATAACTATCAACGCCCCATAAGGCTCAGGATTTTTAATGTTTTCTATATAATACATATGGGTTTTCCCGTTGCCGGTGGTAAATGTATATCTGATAAGACCGTCAGAAATTTCCTCGGAATTTATATCCGACATAATTTCATCACCGCAAAATTGCGTTGCTGTGTTTTTATCAACCTCGGTATCGACAAGGACAAACTTTGCCGTGTGTTCGCCTTTTGAATTGTACAAATTCCCCTTGGAATCTACTGTCCAGCTTTTAGGAATGCTTATTTCATAACCATTTACGGAAATGGTTTTGTCAAGCTTTATACCTCCCAATAGCATAAACAAAACCGATATAATCACAACTAGTACCGCTATCGAAACGCATATTAACGCTATAAGTTTTTTTCTGTTCATTTTACCCTCCTAACCGAGGATTGTACCCTCTGCCACGCCTTTTTTTACATAATGGATTTTAACGCCTTTTATTTCACCGCTGACATCTGTATCTGACTTAGCTATTACTGTTATATAATTATCTGTTTTTCCTTCGTAGTAGCCTTTTTTGCCCTTGTATTCACGCTCAAAAAGAACCGACTCTTCTTTGTCGATGTGGGATGATAAAAAAGAATCACGAGTTTTGTTTGTAAGTTCTATCAATCTTTTGCTTCGTTCTTCCTTTACCTCGGGAGCTACTTGGTTTGGCATTTTTTCCGCCACCGTCCCCCTGCGGATTGAGTACTTGAAAATATGCGCCTCGGCAAATGAAACTTCATTAACAAATTTCATTGTGCTGTCAAATTCTGCGCCTGTTTCACCGGGGAAACCAACCATAATATCGGTAGTTATTGCCGCATCTTTAAAAGCTGACCTTATACGCTTAACAGACTCCATATAATCGGCAGTTGTGTACTTTCTGTTCATTCGTTTTAAAGTTTCATCACATCCGCTTTGGAGTGAAAGATGAAAATGTCTGCAGATTTTTGGAAGCTTTGAAAGCTTTTGCGTAAATTCATCGCTAAAAAGTGTCGGCTCCAAAGAACCCATACGAATACGCTTTATACCATCAATGTCGTTAAGCTGTGTCAGTAAGTCAATAAGGCTTTCGCCTGTGTCACGACCAAAGGATGCTATGTGAATACCAACAAGCACAATCTCGCAAAAACCGTGTTCTGCCAATCTTTTTGCTTCGTTCACGCTGCTTTTTATACTTCTTGAGCGGATTCTGCCACGGGCATATGGAATAATGCAATAGGAACAAAAATTGTTGCAGCCGTCCTGAATTTTGAGTATCGCTCTTGTTCTTCCCTCGTAGCTTGTTACTTCAAGCTCCTCAAAATCAGTTTTATGAGATATATCGCAAACGAGATTCTGCTTTTTATTATTTTCCAAAAACTCCGCTACCGCATCGTAGATATGAGCCTTTCGTGCTGTGCCGATGATAATGTCAACTTCTTTGATTTTTTCTACCTCATCTGGAGCAACCTGCGCATAACAACCCATAACAACAAGTGTGCTGTAAGGATTGATTTGCTTGGTACGCCTTATCATCTGGCGTGATTTCCTATCGCCAAGATGGGTTACTGTACAGGTATTTATAATATAAACATCAGCACTGTCCGAAAAGTCAACTGAAATATATCCATGGTTTTCAAACTGTTTTCTCACAGCTTCCGACTCGTAGGTATTAACTTTACAACCCAATGTGCATATAGCAACTTTCTTAGCCATAGTTCCTCCAGTATAATATAGTACTACATATTTTATCACATTACGGTTTTTGTGTAAAGAAAATAAATAATATTTTCACAAAAATCCTTGATTTTTATTATATTTTATATTATAATATGTGAGTACGTTTTCGGGATGTGGCCCAGTTTGGTAGGGCGCTACGTTCGGGACGTAGAAGCCGCAGGTTCAAATCCTGTCATCCCGACCAAAAAGTGAGTGATACCATTAGGTATTGCTCGCTTTTTTATTTGTTGGAAAGGATTTGAACCTTAAGAAGGCACGAACGATTAAGAAAAACAGTCCGGTGGACTGTTTTTTCAGTGAGTGGTGCGAAGGCGGGTACTGTGAGACTGCTTGGCGATCAAAATACGGACAATGCCTTTATGGTGTTGTTCGTATTTTTTGTTTGAAAATGGTCATGCTATATATAGGATGAGGTGATAATATTTATGGAAGATAAGAAAAAACAGGATTCACAAAAAACCGCAACAGATAACAAATGGATTTCCACAGGGCTTGCCCGTCCTAATGATAAATCCGAGCGTAAAGACGGTCCCGGCGGAGAAGATGCAGATTAAACTTTTCAGACAAGCAAAACACAGACAGAGCATAACTCTGTCTGTGTTTTTATTGCAAGTTAACCAAATATTCTTCTATAAATCGAGATACGCTCGCTCCGTCTGCTGTAGCAGTTACAATTTGCCGAACAGGCTTAGTGCGAACATCGCCTACTGCAAAAACTCCGCTCACATTGGTTTTTGTTGTTTCGTCTGCTATGATATAACCATTTTTATCAATATCAAGCTGACCCCGAAAAAGCTCTGTCTGAGGTGTTCTTCCAATACTTATAAAGACACCGTCTGTTTGGATTTCTTTTTCCGTATTATCAACTGTATTTTTAATTTTAACACCTGTAACCTTATTATCTGCTAAAATCTCACAAACTGTGCTGTTCCATTCAAACTCTACATTCTCAGCTTTAAGCAGTGATTCGCGATAAAACTTCTCAGCTCGCAGTTTGTCCCTTCTGTGAACTACAATAACTTTTTTACATATCTTAGAAAGTAAAAGAGCATCTGCTGCCGCAGAATTTCCTCCGCCTATAACAACTACGGTTTTCCCTTTATAGAACATACCATCACAGGCGGCACAATACCCCACCCCTTTGCCTATCAATTCCTCTTCATTTTCAAGTCCTAAATGTCTATGTTCAGCACCCGTAGCAATAATCACGGTGCGAGCCAGCAATACTTCGTTTGGTGTTGTGATTTTCTTGATTTTATCTTGTAAGCTTACTTCTACAACTTCCGCCTGAACGGTTTTTGTACCAAATCTTTCTGCTCCTTGCCGCATTTTATTACCTAATTCAAATCCATCCACGCCATCGGGAAAGCCCGGATAATTATCAATTTGTGAGGTTTGAGTCATCTGTCCTCCTGCGGAAAACCTTTCAAGCACAAGAGTATCAAAACCTGCTCTTGTTGTATAAATTGCCGATGTATATCCCGCAGGACCTCCTCCAATTACAATTACATCATATATTTTTTCCATTGCTTATTCACCTGTTTAAAGCATTTCAAGAATTTGGTTTTTAGGCTTTAGTCCAACTGATTGATTTACTACCTTGCCATCTTTTACAACTAAAAGCGTGGGAATACTCATTATATTAAATTGTTCGGCAAGCTCTTGTTCTTCATCTATATTTATCTTGCATACTTTGACTTCCGAATGTTCTTTAGCAATTTCATCTATAATTGGCGCAATGCTTTTACAGGGTCCGCACCAGCTTGCCCAGAAATCTAACAGTACAGTTGTATCACTTTCTAAAACTTCTTTTTGAAAATTACTTTTATTAACCGCTAAAACCGACATGAATTTACTCTTCCTTTTCATTTCATAATTTATTTATAGTATTACTTATTTTATAAAGAGTTATACTACTTGTCACTGGTGTCATGTATCGGCGCACGAAAGCTTTGATGATGATAATGGGAATTAATTTTTAATAGAAAAAAGGATAACTCAGTTGTTTTTATTAACTGGGCTATCCTTTATTTTTTGAGCAATATCTAAAGTTTTTGGTAGCAGTTTCATTGTTCTCATTTCCTTTAAAAGTATCTGCTTTTGGGAAATTCTCAATGGGTTCATAAAAATGGCATTTGCCATCTTTCCAACAATTTATATGCGGACACATATCCGAATTAGGATCAAGCGCAAAAGTATATTTCCCGGTTTTACATACTGGGCATAATTGTTCTTTCGTAAATATTTTATTATCGCCCCCGCTGTTATCCCCATCGTTTTCATATTCGACAGAGCTACCTGCTACAACCATTGCATAACACATTGTAACTACAATAAATACAAAAAATACAAAAATTACAAAAATTACAACTGTTGCCGCAATAAAAAATATTTTTAACATAATCAGCTCCTTGTAAGTTGCCTTGCGAGGAGAGAAGCAAATTGCCTCTCTCCAACAAGTTTTCAATATTTAATCCGATGAGTTTATTTTTCTATTTCAATCCACTTGGGATTTTCAGTGAGGTCCGTCCATGTTTCGTGAACTCCATCAGGTTTCATCTCATATTCGTGACTATTTGTGGCCTCTTGAATCGCAATATAATACCATGCATCTTTATCCATATTATCTGGATATTCGTTCATGCCGTCAATCAAGTCTTCAGCGCTCTCTGGCTGTCGATTAAGAACTCGATTAATAAGAGTCATTACCTCGGCACGAGTGATATTATCATTAGGTCTGAACGATCCGTCTGCTCCCTTGATCCAATTGATTGATGCCGCAATATTAATTTCATTCTGCGCCCAATGACCATCAACGTCTGTGAACAAATCTGCGCCCTCGTAGTTTGCCTCAGAAAGTCTTGCTACGATTGTTGCAAGTTCTGCTCTGGTAATAGTTTCGTTTGGCGCAAAAGTTTCTGCGGTTCTTCCCTTAATAATTTCAAGATTTGCAAGGGTAGATACAGCAGTGTTGAACCAGTCGCTTTCTTTTACATCGGCAAAATTGTTTTCTTTTGTTATCGCTTCATTGCGTACGTCATCATCAAGCAGACGGAAGAAAATAGTTGCCGCTTCTGCTCTTGTAAGTTGTCTGTTAGGATAGATATATCCCCCATCGCCACCTACAATGTATGCATAATGTTCACCTGTCAAGACATCTGGCTTGTAGTTTGGATCGATTACATCTCCTCCTTCTCCCTCTACCCATTTGGCATAGAGAGTAATATCAGATGTCATTTTGATTTCATCAACCTTCTTTGTAAGTTCCTTATCTGTAAACCAACCGTCAAAACTATAGCCTTCCTTAGTTGTTATATACTTGGACAAATTAACAGTAGTGTTTCTTACCTTTGATACACTGTTTATCTTGCTACCGCCATTTGTTTCAAATGTAAGTGTGTATTTAGTGACAATTGTTCCACCACCGGTACTTACCTTATCCCATTTAGCATAAACCGTCTTATTGCTGTCAAGTTTTACAGATGTCACTTTATTTGTCAAAGTCTCATCCGAGAACCACCCTTTAAATTCATAACCAGAGCGAGTGGGTATGTAAGATGAAAGGTCAACAACGGTTCCGTTTGCTCTTTCAACAGATGCAATTGAGTCTCCGCCGTTGGTATCAAATGTGAGAGTATATTTAATCGTTTCAGGCGGAATGTTATCTTTCCATATTGCTGTAAAGGTTTCATTACCTGTAACTACATATTTATCACCAGGCTTATACTGATTGCCATTAGCGATCTTCCAACAATCAAACACTTTTCCAACAGGAGCAGTGTCGGGCTTAACTCTTATTGTGATTTCTTCACCAACAGCTGCTTGCACATTTTCTGTTGTTCCGTCAAAACTATATGTAATCGTTGCCATTTCAGGTTCTGTACCTTCTTCTCCAACTGTAATTGTCAGATGGCTGAGAGTATCTGCAACTTTGTATTTTGTTGTACCGTTTTGATAAGCTATTGTTTCTGTACTCTTAATGGTACTGCTTCCGCTTTCTGCGATAACCTTAAGCTTGAAGCTGCCAATCACCTGATGATTCTGGTATTCATGCGTTATTCTGTCATTCATATAAATTTCATGAATGAGCTTCTGGTTTGGACCTTCTGATTTCATTAATTTTGCAGTTACGCTATTGATTTCTACATCGAAACTGTCAGGAACAAGTTCAAAAAAATGATGGTCGTAGTAGATTTCATTTTGAATCGTATATACACTGAAACTGTCCTCGTTTGTGATGTTATCAACCGAGTATTCTACTGTGATGATCGTGTCTGTAGGAACGGTTTTGGAATGCTCGTCGTCACAGGTCAGTGAATAGTCCAGCGTGATGTTGCTCCAGGTAATTTCGTTCGCGGAAACTGAAACAGACATTGACAGCACAAGGATTAACGCAAGGAAAAATGATAATATTCTCTTCATTTTAAAATCTCCTTTACAATTAGATTTAAGAAGAGGAGATTTCAGGAAACGAAATCCCCTCCTCGGTTTAATCATTAGTTGTCAATTCGAACTTATCTGTGGTCGTCGTAGTCTCTCTTAACTGTCGCAACATCTTCAGTATTTACATTCTTGCTTCTAAACGCGTCCGCTTTAAGAATTGCCTTCATGTAAGCTTCTTCCATAGAAGCATTATTCATGTTGTAAACGCCATTTGTGTAAACAACATCCGCAAGATTTGCAACGGTTTCTGTCGGGAGATCACAGTTTATATTGTAATCATAGGGACCTACAACTTCCGGAGCCGTTGTTGCATTGTTTGCAAATTTAACTTTGCTCTTGTAGAAATCTGCATTCTGGAAAGTATCAGCATCCTTCATTTCAGCAGGAACTACATAACCATAAACATAGGGATAATTTTCGCTTGATACATTTCCGTTTTCATCAGTGTACTTGTATCCTGCTGCACTTACATCAAGCATAAGAACAGATCTGTCGCCGTATGTGAAGTATGCACCCTCAACATCAGTATAAACAAGTACGAGCTTGTATCCTGCAACATCACTTGCAACATAGTCAGTAACTTCAACAAGGAATACAGGGGCTATAATATTCACTGTGATGGTTACAGGAGTTTTTGCTGTCTGGTCATAACCATCAGGAACATCAACTTTGTAAGTAAGTTTGTGTTCTCCGTACTCTGTAAATTCAGGTACATTTTCTACCCAAGTCTGTCCTTCATCTGTTGAATACCAAACCTTTGCATCAGGCTCTGTTGTTACATCAATCTTATGAGCGTTACCGTCATAATGAATATCAACTTTGTTGTTTACAACATCTTCGCCGTTATACTGAACGGTTACTTTGAAGTTTTTGAGAAGGATTGTAACTTTATCATTTACAACAGTAGCTGCAGGATATGTTGAATTTGACATTGCAACAGTTCCTACGGAAGCATCTGTAAGCGTGAAGTCACCTGTTACTACCTCGGTATGAGCCTTTGCTGTAAATTCATAAACTGCAAGAGTTGTATCGTTGTTGTAAGCATCTTTTGACTGAGGATTCATTACAACACCTGAGATATAGTTCTTGTCAGATTTATGAATGTCTGTGTCATCAATATCTGTTACAATTTTAGAAAACTCAAACTTATCTGATTCATAATTGAGTTTCCAGTCTGCAGCGGTGAAGTTTTCGCCAGATGCCTTAATTGTAATCTGAACTTTATCTCCTGCTTCAACTTCTTCGTAGTCAGCTTCCGCAGAAATTGTCCAACCTTTTGACACTGTGTAGAGCTTCTTAAAGCTGTCATAGGTTACATTGAGGTTTTCTGCAACATAAGCAGTAGGATCCTGATCAAATTTACCACCTAAAACACTAAGTGTGCCTTTAATAGCTAAAGTATTATTTTTACCACCGGTAAATGTACCGTTTTCAATTGTGACTGTGGATCCAGCCTGTACATTAACTGCAGCACCGCTGTCAGCAACTGTTCCTTTAGGACCAATAAATGTACCATTTTTGATAGTAAGTTTTGCATTGCCGGAGATATTTACTGCATGCTGGGTTTTTTTATCCGGACCACCTACTTTGTAAGTACCACCGTCTATAACTGCCTCAACTTCGCCATCAATTCTCACCGCATGGCGGGCAGATTCGATATTTACATTAGTAAGATTGAGCTTACCACTATTGATCTCAATAGCAGAAACACCTGCATCTGTGTTTACAATTGAACCATTTTTAATTGTAATATCGCCTGTTGAAGGTAATATTGCACCGTTTACGGTATGTCCATCAAGGTCAATAACTAGGGTTTTGTTATCAATTGTGACATTTTGTGCTTTCTTAACATCTGCAATTACAGTAATTGTATCACCATTATTTGATGCATCAATTGCTTCCTGCAGAGTATTATAGCAAGTTTCGCCAACCTTTGCAATTTTCTGAACCTTATAAGTACCGTCTTCGTGTGTAACACTATACTGTTCATTGACTGCTGTCACATTGAGACCGGCACATGCACTGAGAGTTGTATCCGCATCGGCAAGCTTGATTATTGCATAGTCACTGACAGCAAATTCATTTTTACCGAAGTTGTTTGTGCCTTCGAACTTGAAGGTCTGATTAGCTGTAGCCTTCTCCCAAACTGCAATGGGATAACTGCCGGATATTTCACAATTCTTGAATGTAACGGTCTTATGAGCGTGGTTCTGAACACGGACACCGTATGTTACATTAGTCATCTTTACATTTTCAAGAGTTGCGTTTGTACCATAATACCAATGTAAACCGTAGGCACAATTATTAACAGTTACATCCTTAATAATAACATTTGCTGTAGATTTAGGTGCGTAAAGGAAACCGTAGTTATAATTGTTTACAGTACAGTTCTCAACGGTCACACTACCTACGCCTCTTGTGGTAACGGCGTAGCCATCACCATCTACAAAGTTAACATTCTTTACGGTAACCTTAACATTGCCGGAAATCTCTATTGCACCAGTGTAGTTAAAGTCTGCACCGTCAAGAGTTATGCTCTTGTTAATAGTTACATCTTCTGTTACATCTTTAAGAAGAACGATTGTATCGCCTTCATTGGCATTTGATAGAGCCTCTGCCAATGTCCAGTATCCATTATCACCGATCTTTGCGACATAAGCATAGCTAACCTCAACATTCTCATGTTCACTCTGACCATAGGAGCCATACTGCTGTCCGCCGAAAAGCGATTTAAACGGGATGGAATTATAATCAGGATTTGTATAAGTGCTAAGATCAACACCATTATATGCATATCCTGCTTCTACTCTCTTCCAGTTTTCGTTATCTGTGCCATTTCTAACATAAGTGTAGTTTGCCCATTTATCAAACTCTACATCAACATCTGTAATGGTTACATTATCTAATATGGGCTTGTTGTTGCTATCAACGGGCATTTTACCAATCAGCATACCACACATGCGGTAAGCATAATACTTGTACGCTGCAGTACAATCATTATAAGCATCTAATCTACATTTAATAGCTACGTCTTTAATAACGATTTTGGTTGGATCCTGGATAGAACCAATCAGACCACCAAGGGAGGAGTCAAAGGAACCCCACAGACCTGCAATCACAGTTTTTTCATCGACTGTGATATCCTCGAAAGTCATAGTGCCTTCTCCACCGGTATAACCAACAATACCAGCAGCACGGTTATTATAAGTTGCTAATATAGAATTCTTAACTTCAATGTTCTCAAATGTGCAATTACCCCAAGCACACCCAGCAACAGCTGCTACATTACCGCCCTCAACAAAGCATTCTGAGCCCTCAATTGTCAAGTTCTTAACTGTAGCATCCCAAAGGTAAGCAAAAAGACCGATAGTACCATAATGATCCCAATCATAGCCGAGTGCCCAACCGCTCTGATACATATTCTTAATGGTGTGACCCTGACCATCAAAAATACCCTTGAAGTAAGCCTTGTTCGCACCAATGGGATTAAATGTTACGGGTTCGCCATCTGTACCCATTTCATAAAGGTCGATATCATTCATCAGCTTAACGGTCACACCTTCAAGCGTATTACCGCCTTCAACGATTTCATCAAGTTCTTTGATATCTTCCCAATCATAAATTTCGATAACAACAGGAGCAGCAGGATCAAGAACGGTTTCGCCGTCTACAATAACTTTTATGTCATTGTTTGCGTCTGTGAGGTTGCCCTTTTTGTTGTTCCAGAGGCTGTTGCCGGATTTATTGCCTGTACCAAAGCCATTAACTGTTGTTTCGCCATCAATTGTAAGATTGATACCTGCAGTAAGGCTGGAGTCCATTTCGATAGCTGCCTTACCATCAACAGCAGTGGAAGCGTTGAAGGTAGATTTTGTAACTGTTACATTATTAACAAGGTTTTTATCTTCAGAGTAGATAAGTACAGACTTACCTGCGGAGTTGAATGTACATTCGTTGAATTCAACTTCCTTTGCGCCGTATGTCCAAACATTGTAAGCATCGCTGCTCGTCTGGTTGAATGTACAATTATTAAATGTTTCGGATGTTCCGTAAAGGGATACCTGACCGTTGATAGTACAGTTGTTATATTCCATACCACCAGCGTGCTGTAAACCTTTGTAGTTTTCGTTGCCATATTCGAATGTTACATTATTAAATGTTACACTTGCACCACCCATGTTGTGTGCACCGATGTTGTCAAATACTACGCCGTCAGCAGCACCTTTGATTGTGATGCTTTTGCCTGCGGGAACGCTATAAGTACCTGCAGCATAAATCACCACTTCGTCACCATCAACTGCTTCAGCAAATGCTGTTGCAACATCGGCAACGACAACACCATTAACAGTTGCAACTGTGCCTTCTACAAATGCAGAGTCACCATTTACTTTAACAAGCTCCTGATACGCTTTTGAGTCTTCATCAACCCAAACGATGTTCTCACTATCTGCTTTAACGCCGGAAATATCAACATTATTTGTTGTAATTTTAGCACCTTTAGCAGACTTCACCATAATAGCAGCCTTCTTAGCGGTATTGAACTCAGCATTGGATACATTCAGAGTAACCTCTGCAACGTTCTCCTCGGAATACTGCTCATCAATCTTAATACCGCGTCCCGGAGTGTCTATAACAAGACCGTCAATGGTCACATTCTGGCCTTCTGCCTGAATCCAGAGTGCATAGTAATCACCGGTGCCATTGATTGTCACATTTTTCATGTCAACATTCTTTCCGGTATTTGTCAAAGCTACTTCCTTGTCGAAGGTAACATTTTCGAACTGATAATTGCAGTTGGCAAAAATCAGGTCATTGATGTTCCAGGTAGCAGCTTTATTGCCGGTGCTATTCATAGAACCATTTTTGATGATGATTGTAGCATCGTCATTCTTTGCTCCTATAGCAGACATGTATGTAGTGGTAATGGTCATCTTATGATTATTCAAGTCAATGACGATAGATTTAGTATTCTCGCCGCCGAGTTTATACTCACCACTGCCGGGAGTCTGAGTTCCAAGAGAACTCATAGGAACCTCAATATCATTTGCAAGAGTAATTTTGATAGACTCTTGGTCGCTTGTTAATGCTGCTGCAAGTGCTGCTGCATCACTAACAGTTGTAGCTTCTTGCGCAAACACATTAAAGCTCATTGTGCTAAGTACCATTGCAAGGCTTAGTACTATAGCCAAAATTCTTTTAAGTTTCAACTTTAAAATTCCTCCTTAAATATTATTTTGCGAAAGTTCCGCTTTCGCTTCGGGCAGAGAATAAATATAACATTATCCTGTCATTCTCCGCGGTATAGACAGAATAATGTTTTAAAACCTTTTTTCACCTCCGTGATGCTGTAAAAAAAATTAAGTGAGGGGGAGAGGGCGGTAACATTTTTACGCATTTAATAGCCTAAAAAGGAAAACTCATACCGCCCGTCCACATATAATTAATCAGCAAAGACTGAAAAACTATTTAAAAAATAGCCCTATAATCGGTATTTGTCTAAGATATAATTTTCTTAATTCCTTTTTCCAGTATCGCCTTTCTGATCGGCTCTCGCTGTCACTTAACTCCATCTTTATGTAATGTCTTTCTTCTAAAAACGGAATTATCACATTACTGCAAAAAACAATAATAAGTGAAATTAAAACAACTATTATAAGGAAAGTAATACAAACATTTCTTGTCAGTATGATATTATCTAGGGTATTTGCCATTTTGGTTTATAACTGCCTCCATTCGTGTGTGCACAACATTAACTTATGCATTTATTCTATTGTATTGCCAATCATTTTTATGTAAAATAAAATTATTTCTCTTTTTATTTTGTATAGAGAGTGTCTATAATTCTGTCATACAGATTTTCAAGTAGCATTTGTGTTTTTTCAGCATCGTCCCATATTGCATAGTCGATTACAAAAGCAATTATTGAATAAATAAATACTTCGGCCTGATGATGGGTGCATTCAAAAATATCCATAATCTTTTCTGCGTATTTTTCGTAGAGAAGTCTGAAATCCTTCGATTTATCCCTCATACGTGCTCCAAAAATAGGACTGGTCGTGATTTGAATCGCAAGGCGAAGCTCATATTTGTATTTTTCGACCTCATCCAAAAGTGTGTCAAAATACTTTCGTATATTATCTGTATGATTGAGAGTAAAAGTAAATAATGCGTCAACAACTTTAGATAAGCCATGCCTGCCGGCACTTATCCAAATGTCGTCTTTGTTTTCAAACCAATAATAAAGACTGCTTTGAGCAAGTTTTGCCTCTCTGCACAGGTCTCCTATTGATGCGTTTGATAGTCCTGTTCTTAAAAGATATTCCCAAGTGGTCGCAATGATAAGTTTTTTCTTGTCGGACGAATGTTGCATGTCCATTTTAATTCAGCTCCTTTATGGTGTTACTTTACTGCTTATGTAATGTTCATTACATAAGCAGTAAAAAAAATAAGCCTTGCGACATAATCGAAATTATGTGGTGAAATCCAACTGGGTTTTGCTTTCACAGCACACACATTATAACATGTTCAGGAGTAGATTGTCAATGATTTACGAATATTTTTATAAAAAACATCAATATGCATCAAAAAATAGCATGACAAAACAGACCGATTACACAACTTTAACAAAAACCGGTCTTATTGTTATGCGTTTTTTTAAATAAATAGAATATGCCATGGGATAAATAGTGTCCTTTTTATGTCAGAGTGTTTTTGCCTTGCAACATAATTTCGATTATGTGGTATTTTTTTATGTCCTTAAGAGTCCGAGACTTTGAATTTGACGACGGTGTATGTCACCTGTCTCCATTGTGTATATACGGGTTGTATTTACACTTGAATGTCCCAAAATATCGGCTAAGCGCACAATATCTTTCTGTATGGAATAATAGGTGCGGGCGAATAAGTGTCTAAGATTATGGGGAAAAACTTTTTCCTTATCAACATTTGCACTTTCGCATAGGGTCTTCATCATTTTCCATATTGTGCTTCTGTCAAGCGGTTTTCCTGTTTTTGTTATGAATAGGGAGCCACTTGTTATTTTTTGCTCTTTCGCATATTGCAACAGCGTTTTACAAAGCTTCTTTGGTAAAATTACCACACGGACCTTGCCTTTTAGGTTGATATTTGCTCTTTTTACCTTTGCAGCTTCGACTGTTATATACTGCAATTCAGATACTCTGATTCCGCTTGAGCAGATTGTTTGCATGAGCAAATATAATCTTTCGTTGCTTTTTTTCTTTGCAGCATCCAAAAGCCTGTCGTACTCGTCCTTGGTAAGCTCTTTTTCCTTCTGTGCAAAAATCTGTTTTTGAATTTTTAATGTCTTGACCTTAAGGTCGTACCATCGATTAAATTCAAAGAAACTATTAAGAGAGGACAATACAGAGTTTACAGACGCCGGAGCAAATTTTCCTTTGAGATATTCTTTGTAGCAAAGAACCTTTCGTTTGTCGATTTTTTCTCCTTTGATCCATTCAAAAAAGGCTCTAACATCACGAATA
>Ga0233360_1000043_pt1 | contig 42220 bp, 33 predicted proteins | sample ElkDunMinimDraft_20_FD_180671 | JGI IMG/M metagenome (GOLD analysis project Ga0233360, IMG submission 180671) | Fecal eukaryotic communites from dung pellets of Tule Elk in California, USA - Elk Dung A0 | ecosystem: Host-associated > Mammals > Digestive system > Large intestine > Fecal | place...
AAGCAACAATTACTATTGACTTTTAATCAGAAAATTACTATAATAGAGAACGACTTTTAAACATCTTTGGCACAAGGAGCGAACAGGACAAATTGGTAACAGTTATCTTATGTTTAGCAATAATTATTTTATTTATTATTTTGATATGGCAGAGAGGCAAGCTAAAAGAACAAATTGTAAGGAATAACGAACTGGAAAAATGGCACAAAATTGCCTTTACAGATGATTTGACAGGGCTTTCAAACCGTAAGGCTTACAACGAGCACATTCGTGAAATAAAAGCCAAGAAAAGCTCAGGGGCGAATCTTGCAATAATCTTATTTGATATTGATAATTTCAAACAAATAAACGATACACAAGGGCATCTTGAAGGTGACCGAATTTTAAAAGAATGTGCAAGAATGCTTCAGGAGGTTTTTGAGGACTCCGACAGTTGTGTGTATAGAATTGGCGGCGATGAGTTTGCCGTGGTGTTTGAAGAGGTTCAGGAAGAATATATTATAAACGCACTTTTAGGCATAAAAAAGTACGAGGAAAAAACTCAGAGCTTCAGGCTATCAAAGGGATACTCCCTTGCTCAGGGAAAAAAAGATTTTAACAAAATGTTTGAGCTTGCAGACGAAATGCTGTACGCAGATAAAAATTCAAAAAAATAAACTATAAGGGGCGTAGAAAATTTGCTACAGCCCCTTTTGGGTTGGACGGAAAATAGCATAGATTGAACAAACTGAACCCGAAGGTGTATGTGTATACATCGAGAGGTGAAGTTTGTTCAAAACACAAGGCAATAAAAAATAGAAGGAATTCGAATTTTTCGAATTCCTTCATTAAATTTTATATTACTTTAACTTTGTGGATACAATTTAATAGCTTTATCATGAGATTTTTCTGCCTTGTGTGGTGTATGCATTTTGCTACAGCCCCTTTTGCATATTATCCGTGTCTTTACAAATAATAATCACGGTGATAATATGCAAAAATTCAAAAAAAACGCCGTGTTTTTTATTGCTGGAGGACTTGGCTATGGAGCCATTGAGCTTTTGTGGCGGGGGCGCACTCATTGGGCGATGCTCGTAGCGGGAGGCATATGCTTTGTTATGTTTTCCCATATAGCCGAAAAATTCAAATACCGCTCGCTGGTTTTTAAAGCATTCCTTTGCGCAGTGGGTATTACCGCGGTAGAAATCGTGTTTGGTATTGTGTTCAATATTATATTAAAGGAAAATATATGGGATTACAGTGGAATTCCATTAAACCTATATGGGCAGATTTGTCCATTGTATACGGTATTGTGGGGGCTTTTGAGTCTTGTTTTTATTCCCGTGGCAGAACGCTTAAACAAAAGTTTAAACAAAAAATAAACTGCAGTTTACAAACTGTGGTTTATTTTTTTACAATTGTGTGACTTTGTTGAAATTTCTAAATCCTTTGTGATATAATTGACACATACGGAATTTTGTTTTGCAAAATTCCTAAAAGCCTAGCGGCTTTTGCGGTTGGGTAACCGCTGTGTCAATTGACGGCGTCGCGAAAATCTCCTTGCAAGCAAAGCTTTTCGCTCCTGGTAGAATTGACTGTTGGCGTATATATTATGATTGAATTATATAATTGGCTCATACGATAAAGAAGAGGAGAGTGTCATCATGGACTACGCATCCGAAAAACGAAAGAAAAAGCTCATATGGCTATTGTGCGCTGTTGCAGCGTGTGTTTTGGTGTTTTTGGTTGTTCGCAATGTGGGTATTGTAGCAAACGCGGTTTCGTGGTTGCTCAATCTTGTTATGCCCTTTGCTTTGGGCAGCGCTATAGCTTTAGTAGTTAATGTACCAATGCGGTTTTTTGAAAGGATTTTATTTCCAAAGGCGGAGAGTAAGATTTTAAACAAAATCCGCAGACCTTTGGCGTTTGGTATTTCATTGATTTTAATTTTCGGCATATTTGTGGGACTTGTATGGCTCATCATCCCTGAAATAATACACGCAGTTATGATTGTGGTGCGTCGTATCACAGCTATTGTTACTGAGTTGAGTGCTATGGATCAGGCACAGCTTGCGGCACATCCTTTGGGCAACTTGATTTTAAGTGTTGACTGGGACAAGTATCTTGATATGTTCCAGGGCTGGGTAGGAAAGCAAGGCGGTACAATAGTAAATACTGCTTTTGGTACAATAACCACGGTGGTAGGCGGATTTTTTGATGTTTTTATAGCGGTGTTTTTCTCAATGTATTTGCTTTTTGGCAAGGACAGGCTCAAAAGACAAGCAAAACGCCTTGCCCGAGCATGGCTTCCCGAAAAAAGCGGCGAGTGGACAATCCACGCGGCATCTGTTGCAAATGTGAATTTCCGAAATTTTATTTCGGGTCAGTTTATTGAAGCGGTAATTCTGGGCGTACTTTGTATGGCAGGAATGTTCGCTCTGCAGCTTCCTTATGCTCCTATGGTAAGTACATTGGTTGGTGTAACGGCGCTTATACCTGTAGTAGGTGCTTTTGTGGGCGCGATAGTTGGGGCGTTTATCATACTGTTGTTAGGTTCGCCTATCAAAGCAATTGTTTTTGTTGTTTTCTTAGTTATATTACAGCAAATAGAGGGCAATCTCATATACCCCAAGGTGATGGGCAGCAGAGTAAATATGCCTGGAATATGGATATTGGTTGCGGTGACATTAGGCGGAAGTCTGGCAGGTCCTGTGGGAATGCTTTTGAGTGTACCCCTTGCCTCAACAGTATATATGCTGATAAAAGAAGCAACGGTAAACCGCGAAAAAGAACGCGCAGCTCAGGCGCAACAAACAAGCTTAGAAGTATAATCAAAGTGACATACCTTAGGTATGTCGCTTTTATGCATTGAAAAGCAAAAAATTACGGTAGAATAAATTTAGGAGTGAAATTATGCGATTTGTATTGCAAAGAGTAACAAGTGCAAGTGTTGATGTTGACGGAAAAACCGTAGGCAAAATAGATAAAGGCTATCTTGTTTTGGTGGGAGTTTCAAACACCGATACTAAAGATATTGCAGATAAAATGGTAGAAAAAGTAGCACGACTGAGAATTTTTGAAGACGCTCAGGGCAAAACCAATTTGAGCAGTGAGCAGGTAGGCGGCGAGATTTTAGTAATTTCCCAGTTTACACTTTATGCAGATTGCAAAAAAGGCAACCGCCCCAGCTTTACCGATGCGGGAGCGCCGGCTATGGCAGAGGAGCTTTATGAATATATTGTAAGCCGTTGCCGTGGACTTTTTGCAAAAACCGAAACAGGAATTTTTGGCGCAGATATGAAAGTAACCCTTACCAACGATGGCCCCTTTACTATAATTTTAGACAGTGATGTAATTGTAAAATAGATATACGCAAAGAGCACAAAAGATATACAGGTGACAATATGAAAAAATACACACCCAACTATTATAAAAAATTTCGCTGTATAGCGGATAAGTGTCAACATTCCTGCTGTATAGGCTGGGAAATTGATATTGACGAGGAAACTCTGGAGTTTTACGAGGCAATGGAGGGTAAAGACGGCAAAAAGCTGAAAGAAAGTATCTCATACGAGGGTACACCCCACTTTAAATTGAAGGACGGAGCAAGATGCTATAACCTGCGTGAGGACGGCTTGTGTCAGATTATTTGTGACCATAGTGAAAGCGCTCTCTGTGACATTTGTGCCGATCACCCCAGATTCAGGAATTTCTTTGAAAAGTTTACCGAAGTGGGGTTAGGGCTTTGCTGCGAGGAGGCGGCGCGCATTGTTATCAATGATGAAGAGCCTTTTTCGATAGACAGTGACGCAAAAGCTGCAGATGACGAGGAGAGGTTTTGCCTAAAGCTCCGCCAAAAAGCATTCGGAATATTGCAAAACAGAGAAAAAACCATAAAAGAGCGTTTTTCTGACCTTGCAAAAGAATTTGGGTTTTCTTTTGAATTTAAGTTATCCGAGCTTGTTTCTTTGTATCTTTCTTTGGAAAGGCTTGATGAGGGCTGGACAGAGTATCTTGAAGAATTAAAGGATTTTGACCAAAAAATCTTCCGAGACGATGCTTATTCAAAGAAATTTGAAAATCTTGCCTGCTATTTTGTTTTTCGTCATTTTGCCGACGGCATTTACGGGGGCGACTACAGCGAGCGTGTTAAATTCTGCCTTGCGTCTTGTTATCTGATTGGGGCGATGGTTGAGTCAGGTAAAGATATAGAAGAAGTTGCCCGTATGTACTCGTCAGAAGTAGAGTATTCAGAGGAAAATATGGAAAGATTGATAAAAGAATTGTAGGAAAATATTTACTTTTTTCCCTGGTTATATTGAAATTCGGAATTGTTTTTGTTACAATAATAATAACAAAGAAAATAAAGGAGAGAAAATTATGGACAAAAAATACTACTTTTCATTTATAGATGATGTTATCTGGGCGTTTCGTGATTTGACAAGGCAGAAACCTGCATCACTTTTTGACAACCCATTTTTCAAAACATTAAAGACAGCTCACCAAAATTACGGACTCAAGGTGCAGCTAAATCTTTTTTACCGCACAGATTACTCGTACGGTATTGACGAATTCACCTTGGCGGAAATGACAGAGGATTATAAAGAGGAATTTACTCAAGCTTCCCATTGGTTAAAGCTTGGCGTTCACGCGCTTCAGGAGTTCCCCGATTATCCTTTTGTAAATGCGACATATAACGATGTCTACAAGGTTTATAATATGATAAAATCAGAAATTGTGCGTTTTGCAGGAGAAGGCTCCTTTGGTTATGGTATGATTCCCCATTGGCTTCCTGTGAGCAAGGAAGGTTGCCGCGCTCTTTATGATTGCGGTGTTAAAATGTTAGGCGTAACCGTGGGAAAACGTGAGGAATATTCGGGCGACCCTGACAGTCTGCCTTATGGTCATGCTTTCAGATTGCGTCAGAGCAAAACTCCCGACACGATGACCTTTACCAGAGAGACTAAAAATGTGGCAATCGCCCGTTCGGTTTGTTCTTATAACCACATTGAGGACCCCAGCTTTGAGCAAAACGACAAGGTTTTAGGCTATCGTTATGATGATGAAACAGGTCTTATATTTAAAAAGCTTGACGATGAATTTGACTTGAATCAATATACCTTGGCAGAGCTGAAAGAAGAACTTAAAAGACGAGAGAGTCACACCCTTATGTGTATAGGTAATCACGAGCAGTATTTTTATAAAGACTACGCCGACTACCAGCCCGAATACGCAGAAAAAATCTGTGAAATGGCACGCACTCTGCAAAATGCAGGCAGAGAGTGTATATTTATTGAAGAGCTTGTGGAGCTTGGAAAAGATAAATAATTATCCTTATGTATTTAATCAATGCGAAATCTATAGTGATGACTTAAATGTATTATTCAAAAACCCCGATGATAATGAATCATCGGGGTTTTTGAATAATACATTTAAAAGGACTAATCTTCTTGCAAAAGTTCGGGAAATAGTGTAAAATAGAAGAAACAACCCCTCAAGGAGGAACCAAAATGAAAAAAATATTTTCTCTAATCTTAGTCTTGGTGATGTTTGTCACGGTACTCCCTATGGCAAATGCTGTAAGTAATGCGTCTTTTGAAGAAACTCTGGCGCAGGACTTAAAGGCGCTGGGACTTTTTCAAGGTGTTTCAGACACGGAGTTTGACCTAAACCGTGCTCCCACAAGAGTTGAGGCGCTGGTTATGCTTATTCGCCTTTTGGGTAAGGACACCGAGGCGTTGTCCGGTCAGTGGTCACACCCGTTTTCCGATGTTCCCGGCTGGGCAAACAAGTATGTAGGCTTCGCTTATGAAAACGGTCTTACAAAGGGAATTTCCCAAACGGAATTTGGCACAGGAGTAGCTACAATACAGATGTATCTCACATTTGTGCTTCGTTCTTTAGACTATACAGATGCAAATGGCGAGGACTTTTCTTATTCTGAGCCGTACTCGTTGGCGTATCATGTAGGAATTCTGCCCGATAGTGTTGACAGAGAGAACTTTTTACGCTCAGATGTTGTTATAGTTTCGTACTGCGCCCTTTCGGCGTATATGAAAAACACGCAAAACACCCTTGCAACAAAGCTCATATCCGAGGGCGTGTTCACTCAGGAAGAATTTGATAAGTTCTACGATAAAACAGCCATAAAATATAGCGACACATCAAAAAAAGAACTCACAGCAGAACAAATTTATCAAAAATGTTCACCTGCAGTATTTTACATAGAAGTATATGACGCACGGGGTCAGGCATTTGCTACAGGCAGCGGCTTCTTTATTGACTCTGAGGGAACAGCGGTTACTAATTACCATGTTATTGAAGGTGCACATTCTGCAAAAATTAAAATTGGTGACACTCAGGAATATTACGATGTTGAGGGTGTGTACGACTGCAATAAGGCAAATGACTGGGCGGTAATTAAGGTTGCAGGTTCAGGATTTGACTATCTCAAAATTGGTAATTACTCAACAGTAGTTGGCGGAGCTACCGTTTATGCCATAGGCAGTCCTTTAGGACTTCAGAATACAATATCTCAGGGTATTATTTCAAATGCGAACCGTCTTTTGGACGATATTTCTTTTATCCAGACAAGTGCTGCAATCTCAAGCGGCTCGTCGGGCGGAGCGTTAATCAACAAATACGGCGAGGTTATAGGCATTACATCGGCTAAATTTTCTGACGGCGAAAACTTAGGTCTTGCGCTTCCTATGTCCATTATCGAGGGATACAGCACAGAGAGTATTTCAGACCTTGCTCAAATCCAGGGAAATACGCCACAGATACCGTCAGATAGCGAATATTCTGCCGAAGATGTTTTGCGTGCTTATGTGATGGTATGCTGGAACGAAGAAATAAGCGACAGTGTTGCGTATACAGAAAGTATCGATACTGCAAACGGCTACTGCGATATGTCTATAGTTTTAAACCCTGATATGTCTTTGGAGGTACTTATCTGGGAAGTGTATGAGGGAGATATGTATTACTTCAGCCTTAATCTTTCTGACACAGGGCGGAAATTTTTGTTCTATGATTACGAAAGCGAATATGGCGATATGAGGCTTATTGGCAGCAGTTGGCTGGATCCCGCTTCTGTAACAAGAGGAATGCAGGTCAGATTCGATGACGTGGAGGGCAACACTAACCCCCGCACCGATGAAGATATTGCCACAGAGTATTTAGAAATCGGACTTGATTTTGTAAACATAATATTTGATGGAATTGCACAGGCTGAAGGATTTGCTCATTACACTGTTGCTGATTTGGGATTTGTAAATTTTAAATAAGAAAAAAGACTGCAGAATTTCTTTCTGCAGTCTTTTTTGTTGAAATGTGTGAAAAACTGTGGTAGAATATTTACCGTAGCGAATTGTTGGGGAGAGATTTATTTGGATTTTGCGAAAAACACAGCAAAAAACACAATAGAATACATAAAGCCGTTTTTTAAATGGCTCTTTTTTGCAGTCGTAATGGGAGCTTTAGGCGGAGTGCTGGGTGCAGCATTTCACAAGTGTCTGGATTTTGTAACCCAAACACGCACTCATAACACCTGGCTTATACTTTTGCTTCCTGTTGCCGGCATTGTGATTACGGCGCTTTATCATCCTTTCCGCAGCAAAGGTAAGCTCAACACAAACCGTGTGCTGGACGCGGTGGAAACAGACGAAAGAGTCCCTCTTACTCTTGCGCCGCTGATTTTTATAAGCACACTTATTACCCATCTTTTTGGTGGCTCTGCGGGCCGTGAGGGTGCAGCACTACAGTTGGGCGGAAGTATAGGCTACAATATAGGCAGACTTTTTAGACTGGGGAATCCCGACCGCCGCATAATAGTAATGACAGGTATGAGTAGCTTCTTCTCAGCTATGTTCGGAGCGCCTCTTACTGCTGCGATTTTTGCCTTAGAGGTTATAAGGGTCGGTTATGTGCGCCATTGTGGATTTATGCCCTGCATTATTTCTGCGGTGGTTGGCTATGAAATATCGAAGCTTTTAGGCGGCGAGGGAGTACGCTTTTTGGTGAGCATTCCAGAAATCTCTGCCGAAATTATCATAAAAACTATAGTCTTAGCGGTGCTTTGTGCTGTGGTTAGCATTATTTTTTGTGTGAGCATAAGAATGTGCTCTGTGCATATGCACAAATTCTTTAGAAACGCCTATCTTCGCACAGTGGTGGGAAGTGTTGCGGTTATTGGACTTACTTTTTTAGTGCAGACTACTGACTACAACGGTGCAGGTATGGATGTGATTACCCGCGCAATGGCAGGGGAGGCACACTGGGGCGCCTTTGCTCTTAAAATTATTTTTACCGCAATAACCATAGCGGCAGGCTTTAAAGGTGGCGAAATTGTACCCACTTTGTTTATAGGTGCAACATTCGGTTGCGTAGCAGGGCCCCTTTTGGGACTTGATGCCGGATTTGCGGCGTCTGTCGGCTTTGTGGCGCTGTTTTGTGGTGTGGTAAACTGCCCCTTTGCATCAGTTGCTCTGGCTTTAGAGGTATTTGGTGCTGAAGGAATTTTAATTTATGCGGTTGCCTGTGCGGTGAGCTTTATGATGTCGGGTAATTTCAGCATTTACAAAAGTCAGAAGATTGTATTTTCAAAGATTTCTAACGAAAAAATAGACGCAGAGGAACAAAGTTAAAAAGGAGAAAGCTATGGATTGGAAAGCACTAGGGAATTACTTATTAGATTTAGGCAAAGCCATAGGAATACGATTTGCAGCGGCATTAATTGTGTTCATAATAGGACACAAGTTGATAAAATATCTTAGGAAATGGATAGCAAAAACCCACAAACTTGATAAATTTGATGCCGGTGTGCGCTCGTTTTTGGGAAGCTTTGCAAAGTTCGCCCTGTATATTATACTTTTTATTACTCTGGCGATAATGGTGGGAATCCCTGCAACATCGTTTATCACGGCTCTTGCGTCTTGCGGTGTGGCAATAGGTCTTGCCATGCAGGGCAGCCTTTCGAATCTTGCCGGCGGAATTATGCTTTTGATATTTAAACCCTTTAAGGTTGGTGACTATATAAAAACAGCAGACGCCGCAGGAACGGTAGAAGAAATCACCGTTGTATACACAATTTTATGTACGGTAGACAACAAACGAGTTACTGTGCCAAACGGCACCATTACCAATGCGGTAATAGAAAACCATACAGCCAAACAAACCCGCCGTGTGGACATCGACTTTAACGCCGGCTATGATTGCGATGTGGAAAAGGTCAAGTCAATTCTCATGAGCGTTATGGAAAACCACCCCAAAATATTAAAAGACCCCCAGCCCTTTGCAAGAGTGTCTGCCCACACAGACAATAGCCTCACATATACTGTGCGCGCCTGGTGTAAAGCTGAGGACTACTGGGAAGTTAGCTTTGATTTAAAAGAAACAGTCAAGAAAGAATTTGATAAAAACAACATTGAAATTCCCTTGCCTAAGATGGATATTAATTTAATAAAATAATAAAAGAGCAATGCCTACGCATTGCTCTTTTATTATAGTTTATATTTTAAGGAATGATTCGTTATAAACGATTCACATTCTTCAAGGGGGAGTGCTTTGGAATAATACCACCCCTGGATGTAATCACAATCCGATGATGAAACAAGGGCGTTTTGCTGTTCGGTTTCTACACCCTCGCATATTACCCTGATATTTAAGCTGTGCGCAAGGGCGATAATGCCGGAGAACAAGTCCTTGCCCCTTTGCGTATCTGCCTTGAGCAAAATATCACGGTCAATTTTTACCACATCAATGGGGTAATCGCAGAGGTTTGAAAGCGAGGTATAACCACTGCCAAGGTCGTCGAGATAAACTCTGAATCCAAGCTCTTTACAAAGCATAACATTTTCTGTTGCCGCATCTCTGTCTTTTTCAATGGCATCCTCGGTTATTTCAATGCAAAGCTTTGATTTGTCAAAGTCGTAGCCCTGTGAAATCATTTTAAGCTTGTCAATAAAGTTTTCTTCCGAAAGGGTAATTCTTGTGAAGTTGCAAGAAATTGAAACTTTTTCAAACTCCGTTCCCTTCCATTTTTCAAGCTGTCGGCAAGCGAGCTCAAACATATGAAAGTCGTGTCGCCCAATCAATCCTGAGCCTTCCATATTTTCAATATATTTTCCGGGAGTGAGCAGGCCTTTTTCCTGGCTATCCCACCTCGATAGTGCTTCGGCTGATACGATTTCCTTTGTTTTAGTGTCAACAATGAACTGTAAATACATTTTAAATTCATTGTTTTCAAAGCCTTTTAATATGCTTTCGGTGATTTTCTTTTCCTCTTGAACTCTGTTCATAGAACGGGTGTCGCAATGCATAATCTGCTTTTCTGTGCCAAAAATTTTGTTGCAGTTCTTTCTGAGGTTAAACAGCAAAATTTCGCAGTTGCAGTCGGAGGATAAAAGGTGGTAGGTGGCTGCGTGGAAAACAAGCTTGTTGTTTTTTTCTTTCATATCTTTAAAGTCGTTAAGCTTGTTCATTACCTCTTCCAACCGCAATTTTGCATCCTCGTCGTTTGTTGACTGAAAAGCAAAAGCAAAGCCGTTTTCGGTAATTCGTGCAGAAATTTCTCTGTCGCCCGTATACTCTGACAGCACTAATGCTGTATGCTCCAAAACCTCTTCAAACGAGCTGTCGCCGTAATAGGAGCGAAGGTAACCGCTGTCTAAGATAATATAGGCAAGGTAATATAAGTTCCTTGAAATATCGCCTATGGTGTATCTGAAATGATATTTAAAAAACTGAAGATTTCCCATACCCGTTTCGGGGTCGGTCATTTTGTCTAGTTCGGTTTGCCTGCGTATCTTTTTTATGCGAAGAGCTAAAACAATAATAAAAATTACAAGTAAAACAAACAGTATAGCTACACCGATAAGCCAGATGTAATTTGCCTTGGTGCTTTGTGAGGCGTAGGACAAATATACACCGTTTCTTTCGTCGGGGGATATTTCGTCGAAAGCTTGAGTGATTTTAGCAATTTGACCGTCATCTGCAAGCTGTGTAAAAGCAATACCGCATTTTACAATTTCGCCATTTTGTTCATAGGATAATACTTCAAGATACTCCTTGCCGTATGAGGCGGTAGCGTCTTCTGATGAAACAATATCCACCTGAAGATTCTTGCCTAACGCATTACGGTCTTTTTTGTCGCCGTTAATGTAAACAAAATCTATGTCGGAACGCTCAGAAACCTTTTGGAGCAAATCCGGAATAACGCCTTTATAGGATTTTGTGTCTTCGTCATAGTACTCAATGGGGTAGTTGTCGGGATTTCCCGCGACATATACATAATTTGCATAGCCTTCGGTTTTTTGTGTGGTTACAACTTCGGCAAAAACAGGCTGCACAAAAAATGCAAACACAACCAAAAGAATCATTATAAACTTTTTCATTTTTTTGTACCGCCTCCTTATATGTTCATTTTCTTACGCTCGATTCGTCCCCAGTCAAGCTTTTTCTTTTTGTATCCACGAAAAGCTGTCAAACGGACAAACGCCATAATAAATCTTAGCGTTGTAACCTCAAAAAAGCAAAGCATAATAGCCTTAAAACAATCTTTTGGCTTAACCGTTAAGTCAATGGTCTGTATTCTTGAAAAGAATGCAGTAAGGGTCAAGATGGAGTTGTATGATGCATAAATCAGCAGGAACAACAGCATAAACGGCAAATTTAAAATATCAATAAAATATGCCCAGACCATTGTGAATACGCCAAACACCTCAATAAAAGGCGAAAGCAATTCGTATAAAAGAAAGTACATATATGATACAAACCCAACAGCGCCGTACTTTGGATTTGCCATCATTTTTCTGTGCTTCCACATAGTCTGAAAAAGTCCCAAATGCCAGCGCTTGCGCTGTTTTTTCAAGTCGCCCAGCTTTTCCGGAACCTGCGTCCAGCAAACTGCATCAGTTGCGTATTTGATGGAATAGGGAATTTTATTTGTAAGGCAGTAGGAGTGAAGCTTGACCACAAGCTCCATATCCTCACCCATAGTGTCGTGGTCGTAGCCGCCTGCGGCGATAACTGTTTCTTTTTTAAACATTCCGAACGCTCCCGATATAATTAAAGAGCCGTTGAATTTATCAAACAAAATTCTTGATGCCAAAAACGAACGGTCGTATTCCAAAAGCTGCATACACGCCAAAATGTTTTTGGGAAGCCTGTATTTTTTAACCTTTCCTTCATAAAGCTCAACATCGTTTGAAGGTCTTACAGTTCCGCCAACAGCCACAACATTCTCCTCCTCCAAAACAGGCACAACCAGCTTGTGCAAGGAGTCATACTGTAAAACGGAGTCTGCATCCATACAGATAAAGTAAGGATATTGTGCAGCGTTAATACCCATATTAAGGGCGTCTGCCTTGCCGCCGTTTTTCTTGCGAATAAGGGTCAGGGGAACCTTTTGCTCGTGGGATTCGTAAATAAATTCCTCCGGTTGACACTCGATGCTTCTGTGCAACGGCCGCCTTACGGGGTGCATATTATAAGCATCAATCAACTGCTGTGAGGTGGTGTCCCTTGAGCCGTCATCCACAACAACTATTTCGTAAAGCTTATAGTCAAGGGTAAGCAGGGATTTAACCGTCTGAACAACAGTAACTTCTTCGTTATATGCAGGAACTACGATTGTTATGGGTACAAAGTAGTTCTCAGAAAACTTGTTCATCAGTCTGTCCTGCATTTTTCTTTTGTAAAGGGTTGTTGCCCCGATTACCACCGACAAAAACAAAAATGTGGAATAGCCGATTAAATATACAATAAAGCAGGTGCCGATGATGTCAAATATCAGCTTTAGAGTTTCCATTTCCATCATGCTTTCACCGCCTCGCTTTCTGCATTTCTTCTATCAAGACGGTAGCGCATAATCTCTCTTGCGTATCTGTCAGGACCGTCAAACACATTGATTAAATCCTGATATGTATATCCCAGCTTTTCGCAGGAAATAGCGCTGTTTTGTCTTACATGCCAGTTTGAGCTTGAAAGGTTTTTAACCAAAATTCTGAATGTCGCATCTCCGGGATATGATTTTAGTGCAGATGTTGCAATGGTCTGATATTCCCATGTGCGTCCTTCTAGGTTTTCTGCCAAATTCAAAATAACAGGCATTGCTTCCTGTACGGGGAATTTTTCAAAATATCTTATAGCGGAAAAATGAATTTCTTTGTGTTCTTTTTCGTCTTTAAGGATAGAGAGCATTTCGTTGTCACATCTTATATTCGCAAATCTGAAGTAATTCAGTATGTTTACTCTCATTTGTACGGAGTAGTCATTAAAGCTTTCAAAGAATTTATTTTTTAAAGCCGCTATATCACCATTATAAAACATAAGACCGTCACAAATCAGTTTAGAGTGGTGAAATGTTAAGTTAGTGTCAATTATTTTAAGCGCCTTTAAAACAATGTCGGGCTTTTGCATACTGTAAAGAGCCTTCAGGGTGTTTTCTCTGCAATAAACATTTACAGACCTTAAAAGGTCAAAGAGTACTGTGATAAGCCTTTCGCTTTCGTGGTGCTTTAAAATTTTGTATTTATGAAGAATGTACGGAAAATATGCGATTTTAAGGGTATCCTTGTTTATGTATCTGTGGGTAAGATACTCAAAAACGGAGAATGTATCGAGGAGATATTTTTCCGTAAATTCGGGGTCTTTACGAAACACATTATCAAGAGCCTTGTCAAAAGCGGTAATGCCTGCAGTTCTGTCAAGTACACGGCAAAGGTATTTTTTGTGTTTTTCTGAAATTTCGCCGCCGTTTTTTAAAATTTCTATCTGCCGATTAACTATATCTTCAAATTTTTTAGAGCCGGAAATAAGAGAGCGTTCTCTGTGCTTTAAAATGAAAACATAAATAATGTTATATAAAATCATACTTACGCAAATTGCAATATAAACATAAATCATTATTTCAACTTTCATTTTATTCGCCCTCCTTCCATAAATCTTGCATTATATAATATGAGCTCTTTAATCTTTCGTGATATGTTACTTTGTTGCCCCAGCCTGAAAGCTTCTTTTCGGACATAGCAATTCTTTCACTACCTGTGCCGATGCCTACATATATTTTCTTTATCTTTATGTATTCAATGCCGTAGTTTCCGTCGTAGTAGTCGTCGTGAACCTCCATTTTGGACGGGTCGGCAAAGTTCATAAGCTGCCAGGGAAGCTTGATTTCTATATATTCACCCTTAGAACAAAAGTCCGCAAGCGAATTAAAGTCAGCACTTTCGGGATTTGCGTTGCCGTATAAAAGCTTTCCTGTTTCGTAAGACTCGGCAACTGTTTCCTTTGTTTCGGGCGAAAGAGCAATAGCTGTACGAAGTATCAAATCAATATTTACAAATTTCGGAGAATTTTTATCGGGAATATTCTTTTTAAGATATGTATCGTACTTGTAAATATCCTTTGAATAGGTAGAACGCAAGGCTTCGTAGCGCTCCTGAACCATAATACGGCTGTTGTCACGACCATCTATTACAATTACAAAGTCTGCATCTCTGTCAAATTTCACCCCGAAGTTTTCGCAATAATTACTGCCTGTTTTTGGGGTTATATCAAGAGGAATATATAACGTTTCGTTTTCAAAATCGAGGTTTTCCTTTTTTACGAGGAAGTACATAAATTTTTCATCGTATTTTATGGAAAGCTCATAGTCGCCCGATACAACTTTATCTTCATTTGTCCACTCACGCACATCGCCGTCAACATAGCATACGGATTTTTCATTGCCAGGGTCGAAGGACAAAAGGCCGAAATACTGCTCGTTTGTCTGATAGTCTGACCAATACGCAGTTCTGGTTAGGTTAACTGCGTGCATCGTGTTCCATGTTCGCTTGAACCATTCGTCCTGCCATGTAAACACACAACCGCCACTGCAACCTGTAACTTTAATATCCTCCCAGCAATCAATAAGCGCCTGACCCTGGGCTTGTTCTGAGGTGTTACCCTGGTTTCTGCCGGTATCTTTGTCAACCTGCGCCATACCTCTGCCTGTAGATACGCCAAACTCTGATATTACAACAGGCATAGTGTGGTGGTTGTTAAGCATTGTAAGATATGCACGGTATGCGTTTACTCTGCCTTGCTCGTCGCGGAAAGCATCTTTAGATTCCAGACCAAAAACAGACCAATCCTCCGCAAAGCTTAAGTAATACGGATAATAAGGGTAAACATGGTATGAAGCGAACTGACCGGGGATGAAGGCATCTGTTGTTTTGATGTGCTCCATATCCACACGGGCACACTTCATAAAGAAATCTTTAATAATTTTCGGATATTCAAAGGGGTCAGTTGTGGGCCAGTTGGAAAATGCAACAAGCCTTTGCTGGCTATAGCGGTTTGTTTCATACTCGATGACCTTGTCGCCAACCATTGTAAGCATTGTTTCAAAGGGAGTAGCATCACTTGATGTGTACATATATTTTCCCTTGTAGGATGAATAGCCCTCTTTTCCTTTGTATAAATCGTCGGTATAGCTAACCGTGGAATCGTCCCACTCAACGCCCAGAATATAACCTATAACCCATTGGGAAATGTCCTTTTGGTAAGTGCCGTGGCCGGCGCTGGCAACTCTGCCTAAATTAAGCTTTCTTTCGCCGTGGATAACATCAACCATTATTTTGCTGTTTTCCAAAAAAGTATCGTAAAAGTCTTCGCTGTAGGCATCTCTGTGAGAGTTTAAGACATAGTCGTTTACCCACACGCCGTGGAGTAAATACAGGGGATTGGGGTTGTCCTTATTGTATTTATAAAAGGCATTATAGAAGGTGTCATTCTGGATTGTGTAAACACGGATGGTGTTTGCACCCATATCCTGAATGTAGCCAAACCACCGCAAATATGTTTCTTCATCAATGGCAAAGGAAGTTGCCCAGTCGCCTGGTATACCTGAACCCAGATTTACACCTTTAATTTCAAAAGGCTCAAAGGAATCGCCCTTTTTCATATATATTTCTTCGCCATCTACCTTCATAAAGTATTCTATCGGCTTTTCCTTGTCCACATAAAAGTACAAGCCTTCATAAAAGTAAAGCCAGTCAAATGCAAGAAGTACAAGTATGATGACGGATATTGTTATTATGAACTTTTTCAAAACCTGTACCTCCTTAACTGTTAATCTGAAACTTCGTTATATTTTTTGGTTTTTGATTCTGCGCTGTTTTGCTTTACGGACTCTATGTTTTCATCCATAAAAGCAAGTCTTTCGGAAAGAAAATCCTTTATATGCTGGACATAATCTTCATATGTTCTGAAGTTTCTCTCCGTGGGATGTAGCAAGTCATATTCTTCGTTAAAGGTGTAACCCCACTTTTGATAGTTTCGCTCTATTGCAGGGCCTAAATATTCTATGGTGTCGTCAATAAAGCTAAACAAGTATTCCTCGCTGAAAACTGTTTTTCTTAGCTCGTAATATCTTTTTATTACCTTGTCGGTAAATTCATTGTCCATAAAAAGCATCTGATACCATAAGACTGAGTTCAATCTGAAATCGTCTGTCGGCATTTCGCTTTCCTGATAAAGGTCGCAGGCGGAGTTAAAATCCCATACGCACATTTTGTACTTGCCGTCAATATCTTTGTATATATAGGTGGAAAGTGAGCCTGCATCATAGTTACAGGAAAGTTCGTTGATTAAAAAATAATCAACAAAGGAATCCACATCAATATAATTTTTGTACCCGTGTTTTTCGTTGTTGTAGTCATAGGAATAGAGCGTTTTTTCAAACAATGAAAATTCGTTCTTTATTGACTCTTTCAGTTCCGGTGTCATACTCATAATTCCCGGATAAACAATTTCGTGCTGTGTTTTTGCGCGGGTGGTGTAGTTGGTAAAGGGGTATAGTTTTTTAGCGTCTTCCCCGTCGCCCCAGTCAAGGCGAAGGGCATAGCCTGAAAATGTGTTGTCCTTTTTATTTACGGAAAGCTCAAGTCTTGCGCCGTCCTTTCCCGATGTAACCGTTTCAACCGCAAGGTAAAGACCTCGGTATTCGCCGTTTAGGATAAGCTCACAAAAGCGCACATTGGGGCTGTAGTCCATAATTTCGCCGGCGATGTTGTACCACATATAATTGCGGATAAGGGTTTTGTCAAGATAAGGCCCGTGAAGCGCCCACTCGTGATGGGAATCCATACCCAGAAAGCTCTGAGAATTGTTTGTTCCGTCGGGGTTTACAAATTTTATAAGGTAGTTTGGTTTTTCAAAACGCCTTGAAGAATGCCCCCTTACCCTTATCATAACATCGCCCATACCAAGCGGTGTGTCATTCGGGTGGTTGTATGTTTTTTCGTTATTAACCACATCTAAGGACGCCTTGATGGTTGTTGTGCCGTCTTTTGCCAGTGTGTAGTCAATAACATTATACTCGTCGTCGTATATGGGTTTTCCGGGAATTTCTACACCGTCGGTGTCTATATTTACAATGGGTAAATGGGTGCAAAGTACATCGTCTGTATGAGATTTACAAGGCGTCTTTTCCTCTGCCTTTATATGCTCTATGTACCTTGTGCCGTTGTCCTCGGGTAGTGACATGCTTATAAAAATTATCGCAATCAGCGTAAGGGCAACTGCGGATAATCCTATTAATTTGTACTTCAACCCTTCCGCCTCCTAAATATCAGTTAGTTTGAAATTTCGTCGTTTTGCATAACTGTGTTCACATACTCAATGTTTCCCAGTCTGTATATTTCATCACAGATGCCGGTGTTTTGCTTTCTTTCTGCCTGTGTGAGCATTTTAGCAGTTATTTCATAAATAAATTCAATGGAATCGCTTGTTGAGTTTTTAACTCTCATAATTGCCTTTGCGCCAAAGAATTTGAACATTACCGCTTGGATTGCGGCTTCTTTTGTTCTTCCGCCTCTTATAATAACAAGCATACGGTTGTTATTCTTGATAGCGCCAAAAAGAAGAAGTAATAAGAAAACGAACATACTGCCGATGCCCGCTACGATAAAGTCGCCAACGCCGCAGCAAATACCTACGATGATTGTCCAGAATATGTAAACGGTATCTCTTGAGTCCTTGATTGCTGTTCTAAAACGAACAATGGACAAAGCACCGACCATACCTAAAGATAACGCCACATTGTTGCCGATAACCGTCATAACCATAGAAGTAAGAACGGTAAGCACCACAAGTGACACATTAAATTTTTTGCTGTAAATAGTTCCTCTGTGGGAAATCATATAGGAAATAAAAATCAAAAATCCCAAAATCCCCGAAACCAAAATATTTGCCGCAATCTGCTCCCAAGAGAGCGTGGTCTGGTCTTTTATTAAGTTAAAAATCTGACCTCTCATTTTAAAATCTCCTTTAAAAATTATAATTCTGCATAGCTTTGCTGTCGAGCAAGTGCGTATTTACTGACAGACAGCTCACTTTTGTTAATGCTGTTTATAAACTGCCTGATATAATCAAGCAAAAATCCGTTGAATTTTACTTCAAGCACCACGTTGAATTTATCTAAAACAGGATTCATAATAAGGTTTTCTGAAAACAAATCAAAATTACTTTCCGTTGCTACTATGTTATTATCAAAGGTTATTCGGATTTTATTTTCCTTTGCTATATATGCCTTTCTGTTATACTGAACAATGGTTTTGGGGCGGTAGCACTTATATTGCATAAGCCCGTAGCACTCTTTGGCAAAATCCTCTTTGTAGTTTAAAAGCACGCCGTACCGACCGCGAATTAGTTCTTGTGCATCTGCTTTTGTCATACGAAGTGAGCGCTTTTTTTGTGATGCGCCTTGCTTTTGTTTCATTTCAAGCATTGCAAAGTCAAGCTTTGGGTCGTAAATTCGCAGGCGGATTTTTCTCCTTGTTTCGATGCCTTCCAGCTTTTCAAAAAAATCGTCATCATACACAGTGTCAAAGTACAAAGACCTTATAATATAGCCGTCCGTTCCGTTGTGCTCGTCCTGAAGCAGCAAGCTGTCAAGATAATGCGATTTAGTTCTGAATTCTTCAAGGCTTATTAAAAACTTCTTTTCCTCTCTGGTTACTACATTCATAAAATTCTCCTATAAACAAAAAGCTGCAACAATAAAGGACCTTTATCATTGCAGCTGGACTGGCATGGCACTATAGCTTTAGCCTCTTTGCTTTGCGTCACCGACTTTCGCCGATTTTGCTAAATATTCATCTATTGCCCATTTTAACACAATGAACTGTCTTTGTCAAACAAAACTACTCTTTTGCAAAAACCCAAAGTGTATCATTTACTTCTTCGTTGTTTTCGTTCAAATTATATACGCTTAATGTCATCATTTCGCCGTTAACCTTTTTATAGCTTATTTTGGGCAATTTGCCTTCTGCCATTTGTCTTTTAATAGCATCGTAATTCAAAAAGGTCATAACAGCTCTGTGGAAATCAGGATGAACGGAATCGTCTATATACTTGGTCAAAAGCTTTGAGAAGTGTTCTTCGTGCTCGTTATAGCCAAGATAAGACGGCATAAGGATACGATGGGCATTGTCGTTATCCAAAGATACTCTGTAAATACCGTTGTAATGCTCTTTAAGAACCGATATCATTGTATCAATTTCCCGTATTCCTGTTTTTGTTTGAATATAGCTTTTATCAGTATCAGTTGATATGCTTGTTTGCTGTTTGTTCTGGTAATACTGAGCCTTTGCCTCATACATTCTTTTTTCGGCTTCTCTTACCATTTCTTCTGTATTTGTATTTTGCTCTCTGTATGAAACACCAATGGCAACATGATAATCAACAATCCTTAACTGTTCTTTAAACACATCAAGGCATTTTTTGATTGTTTCTGGCTCGGTATTCTTAGCAAACACCAAAAATTCATCGCCGCCCATTCTGTATACCTTTTGTCCGTAGAATACGCTCTTTAATGCATTTGCGATGTAAATAAGCATTTCGTCCCCTGCGGCGTGTCCGTACTTGTTGTTACGAATATGGAGTTCGTTTACATCAATGTACACACAGGTAAACATTGAGGGCATTTCTTCGTCAAGTAAAAGCAGGTCCTTTTTATACGCAACACGGTTTGCCACATCGGTGAGCGAATCTGTTGTTGCCGCAGCGTAAGTTTTGTTCAAATGGTTCTTATTGTATATAGCGATAGAGAAACAAATTGCGATTTCTTCTATAAAGGTTCTTGCTGAATACTTGCTTTTCGGGTTTATTACGCCAAGAACGCTCACGTTGTCATTGTTGTTGTATGTAATTGCAGCAAATGTCACTCTGTTTATACCGTTGCTCTTTAAAAATTCGTAAAACTTCGGATTTGTGCGAACAAGGTGAGCGTTAGGCGTGATGCTCATAACGCCTGCTATGGTATTATTAGAGCTTTTGAACTCAAGTGCATAACGGAAAAGCTCAGCCAAAAAATACTTTTTATCCTCACCTGCAAGAATATGATTTTTATATTTTTCAGCCATGAGGTAGAAATCTTCGCCCTCGGTATCAACAAACAGTGCAGAGCGGGCACGGGAAATGTCCATAACATTTTTAAGGGCGCCTGTTATATTTTCCGGTTTTTGATTTATTTCAAGAAGTTGCTTTCTTGTTTCTGATGCATTTTTTGCGATTGAAGAATTTCGTCTTTCGGATCTTAGTATTAAAATAAAATACACAATAATGACTAAAACAATCAAGCAAAATGCAACACTCATAAAGTTTGTTATAATGTGCGCTTTGGCAAACACCTGGGAATCATACCTTGCCAGCATAATTACCCAGTTAAAATCTTCAATAGTCGAATAGTGAAGATGCATATTTTCATCTTTGTATATTGACTTGAAGGCAGTGTAGCCTTTGTCTGAGGAAATCATAGCATCGTATGAATATCCTTCGTTGTATTTTCGTGTTTTTAGCGCTGATACATTTCCCAAATCCTTGTGAAGAGAATCAATAATGAAATCTCCGCTTTCTTTTTCATAGACAAAAAGCTGGGCATCAAGCTCTTGTGCCATCAAACCGTACTTTTCATTTATAGTTTCCAACTTGATTACGCCGTATAAAATACCCACAACCTTGTTGTCAACCTTTATAGGAACGGCAGATCTTACAATTTCAAGATTATCCCTTGTAAGGTCTTTGATTCTTCCGCTTATGTATTCGCCGCGCTTGGCTTCTTCGGTAAAGGAAATTTTTCCGTTTAAGTCAAGTGTGCCTGCTTTGGTGACGAAGGTGTTGTCAGGATTTAGAATACCGATGTTTGAAATTAGACCTATAGGTTCAAAGGACTCAAACATTCTGTCGTAGGGTTTGCCGTCGTCATACAGTCTAGCGGCAAAGTTTGCCATAGTAACGAGATTCTCTCTGTCAGATTTTAACTGAAGAATAATGTCGTCCTTGATTTGTTTTGTCTGGATATGAAGCATTTCGTATGCTTCGTCCTCTGACTGTGAGTAGAAAAAGCCAACTACAGTCAGGAATACTGTACAGATTAACAGTGCAGTAACTGCTGTATATAATATGTTGCTGTGCTTGCGTTTTTTTCTTCCATAGGTCGTTGCCATTAGCCGTATCTTCTTTCTTAATATCGCATCCGCGATACTGTAATTTTAGTGCATAAAACTTTATACGTTGATTATATCATAAAAAAATCTGAAAATCAATATTCATAGCTATTTAACCAAAAGCTCATCATAAAGCTTTGCAACCGCCTTGGCGAAGCATTCGCTTTCAAAGCATTCAGGCAAAGCAGGCTTTGTATCCGCTGACTGGCTCTTTAAATCAATTATGCTGTTAAGGGCGGCAATGAAGGACTTGGTATCAGTAAAGAATGCACCGTTTACGCCCTCAGATATTGCATCTTCCAAGCAGTATCTGTCCTTTGCAAGAACAGGTACATTGCAGTACAGAGCTTCGTAGAAGGTCAGCCCTTGTGTTTCGCTTACAGATGCACTTGCAAAAGCATCTGCAGCATCGTAAAATCTGCGGATTTGCTTGTGAGGTACGCCCTTGTATACAACAAGGCGACCGCCAAATTCAGGCTCTTTGGCTCTTTTAAGCAAAGTGTCCCTGTATGGGCCGTCGCCCACGGTAACCAGATATACATTGTCACGCACTTTGCAGTATTCTTTAAAATTATCCACCAACTCGCCAAGGTTTTTCTCGGAAGAAATACGACCGAGGAAAAGAACCATTTTTCCGTCCTCGGGAATTCCCAGCTCCTGCTTGGTTTTAGCAACGCTATCTTCGGGGTTTTGCACAAGCTCAGAAAAGTCAATGCCTGTAGGAATAATCTTTACATTCAGCTTGTCCGAAAAATACTGGGTATGTACATATTCGTTGATTTTTTCTGTGGGAACGATTAAGGCATCGGTGCGCTTGAAGCAAGAGTTCAAAAACTTCGGAACCATTTTGTCACGCACGGTGCGGATTTTTTGGAACACGCCAATATAATACTGATAATCAGTGTGGAATGTATGAACCCACACGGGAGTTTTTCTGCATTTGTTCTTGATTTTTTTTGCAACCAAGAAAGTGGAAAACTCACAGTTAGTATGTATAACATCAGGATTCCATTCGATGAGTTCCTTGATGTATTTGCTCTTGGGAATGGGTCTCATTCGTATGCCTGGGTACACAAGGGCAGGAACGCTGGACATACAGTAGGAATCCCCGTCCTTGTGGGACTTTGTGCTGTCCGAAAGAGTTAAAATTTTAATATCGTAACCAAGTTTTTTCAATTCTCTGTATAGAATACCCATAGAAACGGAAACGCCGTTTTGCTTATCCGCCTGAATATCGTGCAGCAGAAGTATTTTCATAGTATGGTTTTCTCCTGTTCTTGGCAATGGAGCCATTAATTCAATAATATTATACAATATTATGGCAAAATAATCAACATTTTTCGACAGGAATGTTAAAAATAAAAGTCCGGACAAGCCGGACTTTTGCTCTTATTATAACATCTCTTTGCGCAAATCTTCGTTTGATTTCATTGAAAGGTAAGCTGGCGCAATGTCAAATACTGTTTTTGCACCAACCATGCCATCGGCATTCATTCTTACTGCTGCTCTTGCGCAGGCAACAAGTACTGATGCTGTAAACTCAGGGTTTGAATCAAGCTTTAAGCTGTATTCAATAATGTGGGTGTTGCCTGAGCCTGTCACGCCGCTTCTGATTACAAATCCGCCGTGGGGAATACCTGAGTGGTCACGGGCAAGCTCTTCTTTAGAGATAAAGTGAACTGTGGTATCGTAATCGGCAAAATAGTTAGGCATTGTTTTGATTTCTTCTTCAATGCGGGATAAATCTGCGCCTTCTTCTGCCACCACGAAACACTCTCTTGTGTGCTTTTCGCGTGTTGTGAGGTCAGGGTTTTTGCCTGAACGAACAGCGTCTAATGCTGCGTCTACAGGGATGGTGTATTGCTTAGCATCCGCTACGCCCTCAATTCTTCTGATGGCATCCGAGTGTCCTTGGCTTACGCCCTTGCCCCAGAAGGTATAGTCCTTACCCTCGGGAAGTATGCAGGAAGCGTATAAACGGTTCAGTGAAAACATACCCGGGTCCCAACCAGCAGAAATAACTGCGACCTTGCCGGATTTTTTTGCTGCGGCGTCAACTGCGGCAAAGTGTTCGGGAATTTTTGCGTGGGTATCGAAGCTGTCTACTACATTAAAATGCTGAGCCAGCTCAGGTGTCTGACGGGGCAGGTCTGTTGCCGAGCCACCGCAAATAACAACCACATCAATTTCGTCTTTATAATCTAAAATATTGTCAATATGAAAAACTTTGGCACCTGTTACGGTTTTCACTGTTTCGGGTGCGCGGCGGGTAAACACGCCAAAAAGCTCAAAGTCGGGGTTTTGCCCGATTGACAGCTCAACACCGCGACCTAAATTTCCGTATCCTGCAATAGCAATTTTCATAATCTTCAACTCCTGAATAAATTTTCACATTAAAAGAATACCACTTTTTTGGCAACTGTGCAATATTTTTTTGCTATTTTAAAAATATTTTCATAAACCGCACCTCTCTTGACATTTATTATTAAATATGTTTTAATAATAATACACTAAACAGGAAATGAGGCTCAAAAATGAAAAAAGGAATAACATTTGCAGGAAACTTAATAGTAGATTATATTAAAAATGTAGATACATATCCCAAGTGTGGTATGCTTGCAAATATCACAGGCGTTAGCCGTGCGGTAGGCGGAAGCTTGCCCAACACAGCCATCAACCTTGCGAAAATCGATTCATCTGTGCCTCTTTCTGCAATCGGCAGAGTGGGTGCGGACGAAAACGGTGAATATGTTGTAAATGTACTGAATAAATACGGCATAGATACTAAAAAAGTTATTGTGTCAGAAACAGCTCCCACATCTTTTACTGATGTTATGAACGCCCCCGGTGAGAGAACATTCTTCCAGGCAAGAGGTGCAAATGCTGAGTTCTGCCCCGAGGACATCAATATCGACGCACTTGATTGCGACATTTTCCACATCGGCTACATTCTTCTTTTGGATATTTTTGACCAGGACGATGCTGACTTTGGCACAGTTATGGCAAGATTTTTGTCACAGGTTCAGGCAAAGGGCATAAAAACATCGGTTGATGTAGTTTCCGACAGCTCGGCGGATTATATGAAAAAGATTGCCCCCGCTTTAAAATATTGCGACTACGCAATAATGAACGAAATTGAATCATCAAGCATCTGGCACATTGACCCCAGAAACGCAGACGGCTCATTAAATGCAGAAACAATCCACGAAGTAATGAAGAAAATGGCGGATTTAGGCGTTAAGGAAAAAATCATTATCCACGCTAAAGAAGCAGGATTTATTTTAGATGTTAAAACGGGTGAATTTTCTGCAGTTCCCTCGCTCAAAATTGATAAAAACTTGATAAAAGGCTCAACAGGTGCAGGGGATACTTTCTGCGCAGGCTCGCTTTATGGTCTTTACACAGGAATGAGCGATAAAGAAATTCTGGAATTTGCATCGACTGCGGCAGCAAGAAACCTTTTCTCTGAAAATTCTATCGACGGTATGGTAGAAAAATCAGAACTCATCAAAATGATGAATGAGTATGAAAGATTGTCTCTTTGATAAAAAATAGTCAAAATCCCTGCTCCTTAGCGGTTGCAGGGGTTTTTTATTAAAAAATTAAAATTTTTCTTGACATTTCGGCATTTAAAGAGTAAAATATATAAAGTAAATATAGTATGAAGGGGTTGTGCCCCTATTTATTGATGGTTTTCTTCGGGATAGTATGTACATATATTATATAAGGAAGAAACTCCGGAAAAACATTCCGGCAACACCGCGTAATGTTACGCGTTTGCATATATAGTTGCAATAAAAGTGTAATATTTGTGCCAATTTTTACATTTTTATTACAACTCGCAATTATACATTGACTATGCCAAAATTTAGTGTTATAATCAATGTATACTAATGATAGGTGTAATGCCTGTCACTCGCCGTTGTTGTTTTTGAAAGAGGAACAGCAATAGGCGAAAAACATATCTCTTTCGATTTTTAAAATTTTAAATTTATTATAAGGGAGGATTTGAGAAATTATGAAAAATCTCAAAAAATTAATCTCTGTAATCATTGCAGTGATCATGCTCGTAAGCTCTTTTGCTACAGTATCAGCTGCTGATTACGCGGATGTTGAATCCACAGATAGCTACTACAAAGCTATTAAGGTACTCTCTGGCCTCGGCATCGCTAAGGGTGACGACGAAGGTAACTTCAACCCCGAAAACGATGTTAAGAGATCAGAAATGGTTGCATTTGTTTGCCGTGCTATGGGCGAAGAAGACATCGCTACAGCATCAGCTTCAAATGCTTTCACAGATGTTGCAGCTAACCACTGGGCAGCTGGCTACATCGCTTGGGGCGTAAACCGTGGTATCATCAATGGTATGGGCGACGGCACATTCGCACCCGATGCATCAGTTACATATCAGGATGCAGTAGTTATGATCATGCGTGCATTAGGTTATGACCGTATCGCAAAGAGAGCTGAAAACGGCGGTTACCCCACAGGTTACTTAAAGTTAGCTTCTCAGTACGGCGTACTTAAAGATGCTGGTTACGACAACGCTAAGGCTGCTACAAGAGAAATCATTGCTCAGTTAATCTACAATGCTTTAACAGCTCCTTTAGTTGACGTTTCATACTACGGTGTATCAGTTGAAGACGACAGATATGTTATCTACAACGGTAAGAATGGCACAGAGTTAAGAACACTCTTAACATACTCTAACGACATTCTTAAGGTTAAGGCTGAAATCACAAAGACACCTAAATCAGCTCCTACAAACTGCATCGACAAAGCTGGTAACTACATGGTAGAAATCAAAGTTACAGATGCTTATGACTATTTGTTAACAGATGTTGTTACAGAACTCGGTTCAAACCCTGTAAAGGCATATGTTGGCGAAACAGAAGCTGCAGAACTCTTAGGTTCAACAGTTGAAGCTTACATCGCTGAAGACGAAGCACTTAACGACTGGAAGTTATTAGCAGTAGTTGCTGATGCTAAGACAGTTGTTGAAGAAACAATCGCAAAGAATCTTGATACAGCTACATACTCAGCTGGTTTATACTCATACTACAAAAATGTAGATGACAGAAAGATGACAGAAATCGACGTTGCTACAACAGGTCTTAAAGTTTACTTTAACGGTGTAGAAGTTGACCATACATCAACACCTACAAACGACCTTACAGCAAATGGCTACGCTAATTTACAGACACTCTTACAGGCTGCTGACAGCATCACATTCATGGGTGCTAAGAACGCAGCTTACGATAAGATTTTCGTAACAAAGTATCAGTACAAAGTAGTTAAGTCAGTTAACGAAGCTGAAAGCCTCATCAAGTTTGATCCCGCTGGTGCATTAGACTTAGATGCTGAAAGCAGAAACGATGAAGACTTTATCTATGGTTTATATGATGCAACAGGTGCTGCTATCGAATTAGCAGATGTTGCTGAAGGCGATGTTCTTAACATCGTTGCTCCTTGGAGCGCATCTGGTATCGACGATGCTCCTTACATGGACATCTACGTAACAAACGAAACAGTTACAGGTGTTGTTGGTCAGTTGAAGTCAACAGGCGAATACACAATCGATGGTCAGGACTACAAAGCAACAATCGGTTTAACACTTGGTGAAGAAGGTACATTCTACCTCTCAATCGACGGCAAAATCATTAAGAAAGATGCTTCAGTATCTATCTCTAAGAACTTTGCTTTATACCTCGGCGCAGATGTTGAATCAAAATTCGGCGTAAACGCTTACACATTAAGACTCTTCACAGCTGAAGGCAAAGTTGACCTTGATGTTGCTGATACAGTTAAAATCTATGACGAAGCTAACGTTTTAGGCTTAGGTACACAGGTTACCGCTAAGTCAAAGAACGCTGGCGAACAGGAAGCTATCTTCGGTTTAGGTACAGCAGCTGAAAGCAGCGTAACAGGTGCTTTAACAGCATTAACAGCTGACGCTGCAGAATCTACAGCAAAAGCTAACGCTGCTAAGAGATTTATCACATACGCTCTTGACACAAACGGCAAGATTAAAGAAATCAGAATTGCTGGTGCTTCAGGAAGTGACTTAGTTGCTATGACACCTAACGCTTCAGCTAAATATGACGCAGAATTCGAAGAATTCGGCGGTTACGAAATCGCTGACGCTAAGTTATTCGTTGCTCCTGTTGTAGGAACAACAGCAATGTCTGACTGGAACATCAACACAGACAAACTTGCTATCGGTAACTTCGCAGCATTAGACGAAGACGATGCATTCAACTCATACCTCTACACAGTTAACGGTGACGATGAACTCTCAGCAGTTCTTATGACAGAAAGACCTTCTTACGGTCTCGAAACATCACCTTTAGCAGTTATCGCAGCAATTGGTACAAAGTTAGATGCTGAGGACAACACAGTTACATCATTAACACTCGTACAGAGCGGCGAAACAAAGGTTGTTACAATTGATAACGATATCGAAGCTGGCGATACAAACATCGGCGACTTAGTAACAGATATCGACGCTGTAACACCTGGCGTACAGAAAGGTCTCCAGGTTGGCGACGTTATCCAGTATGCAGTAAATGCAGAAGATGAAATCGCTGAATGGTCAGTAGTATACGAAGCAGCAGCTCGTGCTCTTACAGCTACAGCTTTAGGCTATGACGTTCCTAACGATGACATGGCATTCGTATACGGCGTAATCACAGAATACGCTGACTACATCGTATTAGCATCTGATGTTGTAGACGCTAACCTCGTTCCCACAGCTTCAGCTAAGTTTAAGGTAGCTGAAACAGAAGGCGCAACATACGCTTGGATCGAAGAAGCAGCAGTTAACAACCCCGTTAAGAAGATCACAATCAACGGCGTAAGAGAAACAGTTCGTGAAACAGCTGTTTACGCTGCAGTTGCTAAGGTTAACGAAAAGAACAGAGTTGAAGACATCATTGTTATCGCTCTCAACCCTGCAGACTTTGATGACTACACAGACATCAACGGCGCTACATGGGAACTCGACGCTAACAACTAATATTTAGTAAATAGCGAGTTAACTTAAATAAATTAAGAGGACACTTAGGTGTCCTCTTTTTTTGTCTATATGCTTGTGGCGTGGAACAATTCTACTTGAAATATTTCTTTTATTATGTTATACTATTCATAACACCCAAAGTGTAATAAAAATAACAACAAGTGAGGTTTCATTATGGACACAACATTAGTTATAATGGCAGCGGGTATCGGCTCACGCTTTGGTGGCGGCATCAAGCAGTTAGCTCCCGTAGGACCCAACGGCGAAATCATTATGGATTATTCTATTTACGATGCTATAGAGGCGGGATTTAATAAGGTAGTATTTATCATTCGCCGTGATTTGGAAAAAGATTTCAAAGAAATCATCGGCAACCGCATAGAAAAAATCTGCAAGGTAGAATATGCTTTTCAGGAAAACGACAATCTCCCCGGAGGCTTTGTGACACCTGCTGAGCGTAAAAAGCCCTGGGGCACAGGCCACGCTATCCTTTCAACAAAAGGTATCGTAAATGAGCCTTTCTTGGTAATCAATGCAGACGACTACTACGGCAAAGAAGCATTTGTTAAGATTCACGACTTTTTAGTATCAGACGAAGCAAAGAATAACCCCTACGCATTCTGTATGGCTGGCTTTATTTTAAAGAATACCTTATCCGATAACGGCGGCGTAACACGCGGCGTATGTAAGGTTAATGATGACAATATGTTGGTTGATGTTGTGGAAACAGGCGACATCGAAAAAGACGGCGCAGGTGCTAAAACACCCGACGGTCCTATCGATGCTGACTCTTTTGTTTCAATGAATATGTGGGGTTTAACTCCTGAATTTATTGACGGACTTGAAGATGGCTTTATTGAGTTTCTTTCTAATGTAAAAGAGGGCGACCTAAAGGCAGAGTACCTCCTTCCTTCAATCGTTGACGGTATGATTAAAGACGGCAAGGCAACTGTTAAGGTTCTCCCCACCAACGACAAGTGGTTCGGTGTAACGTATAAAGAAGACGCTCCCGTGGTAATTGCATCTATTAAAAAACTGGTAGATGATGGAATATATCCTCAGAAATTATCATAAAATGCAAACAGGGTTGTTCAAAAACGAACAACCCTGTTATTTTTACAAAAAAACCTTTACAATCCTGAAAGTTTGTGGTAAAATAGTTTTCGTGATATAGAGAAAATATGCTGATGTGGCACAGTTGGTAGCGCAACGCCTTGGTAAGGCGTAGGTCGGCGGTTCAAGTCCGCTCATCAGCTCCAAAAACACAGAACACCCCTATGGGAGGTCTGTGTTTTTTGTTTTGTTCCAAATCGAGCGGACTTGAAGGGTCGGGAGTGAATGACTGCCAGTGGCAAAAAGCCGCCGACCACTAGCTGTGCCCGCAGGCGGGCTTGTGAGTAGCTTGTGTTTTTCCTTGTTTTGGTTATTTGACTTTTGGGCATAATTATGGTATTATAACCACAGTATAGTGTTCTAATCAGGAAAGGATTGATACAATGCATATTTTAGTAACAGGCGGAGCAGGTTACATCGGTAGCCATACTTGTGTTCAGCTTTTAGACGCAGGCTATGATGTAACAGTTGTGGATAATCTATCCAACAGTAACAAAGAGGCTATTAACCGTGTGGAAAAAATCTGCGGAAAAACTATTAAATTTTACGAAAAAGATTTAGTTAACAAAGAAGATGTAAGAAAAATTTTCTCCGAAAACAAATTTGACGCAGTAATTCACTTTGCCGGCTTAAAGGCAGTAGGTGAGTCTGTGGCTATTCCTATGAAATATTATCAGAACAACTTAATCAGCACAATGAATCTGTGTGAGGTTATGCAGGAGTTTAATGTGAAAAAACTTGTGTTCAGTTCATCGGCCACAGTTTACGGCAAACCTGAAACTGTTCCGATTCGTGAGGATTTCCCCCTTTCCTGCACAAACCCTTACGGCAGAACAAAATTTATGATAGAAGAAATGCTTAGGGATTTTGCTGTTGCGGATAGCGAATGGGATATTGCAATTCTTCGTTACTTTAACCCCGTTGGCGCTCACCCGAGCGGAATGATTGGCGAAGACCCCAAAGAAACTCCAAATAATTTAATGCCTTATGTTGCACAGACGGCTGTAGGCAAGCGTGAGTATGTTCATGTTTTTGGCAACGATTACGACACTCCCGATGGCACCGGCGTGCGCGACTATATTCATGTTGTGGACTTGGCGGACGGACACCTCTGTGCATTGGAAAAAATCAAAAATCATACAGGTGTTGTAACCTACAACTTAGGTACAGGGCAGGGTTATAGTGTTTTAGATATGATTGCGGCGTTTTCCAAGGTTTGCGGACACGAAATTCCATACAAAATTGAAGGCAGACGCCCCGGCGATATTGATGTATGCTTTGCAGACCCCTCAAAGGCTCACAGGGAGCTTGGTTTTGTGGCAAAGAAAACATTAGAGGATATGTGTGCAGATAGCTGGCGCTGGCAGACAAATAACCCCAGCGGCTATGAGGGCTAGAAAAATAATATAAAATTACCAAGAGGTTGCAAAAGCAACCTCTTGACTTTTTGATGATATAGATGTATAATATTATAAAATAGTGTATTTGTAGAAGTGTCTACTTTTTTTTACAAATCGCGTAATTTGCAGGAGGCGGCTTTGCAAAAGAAAACAAAAAAACGACTCCTAATAGCTTTAATAATATTTCTTGTAGTGGTTGTACTTCTCGTTATAGGTGCATTTGTGGCAATCAACTATATGTTTTCAAAGGTAACTGACTCTGTGGCTGAAACCATGTCAGGCGAAGTAGTGAGTATGCCTGTGGTTGATGAGAACAATACGGTCGTCCCGGGAAAAACTGTGGAAATTGTTCTGGATGCCGACAAGATAAAGCAGCTCGAATCCAAGATTTCCGTTAGCGACAAGCTGGCAGTTCTCGGGCTTTTGGCGCAGAATTTATCCGTGGATGATTACTCCACGCTGTTGTCTTATGCCACGGGAGTTGACAACTCCAAAGTGGAAGCGGCATTTCAACTTATGAGAGAAAAGCTTACCCCTGAGGTAAAGGAACAAATCAAAAGCTATTATGCAAAATATATTCATCTTTTAGAATAGTAATTAAAAAAATTATAATATATCTAAGGAGTGGAAAAAATGAAAAAGTTATTATGCGCACTCATTGCGGCTGTTATGATGCTTACAATGGTTTGCCCCGTTATGGCTGTGGATGTTGACAACTCAGATGTTACAACCTTATTCACAAAGCTTGAAACAATGATGCCAGATAACGCTATGGAAAGAGTTAACGCGTGGAAAATTTTCAAGGCGTATATGATTGACGGCACAAACGGTATTGATACTATTATCAAGGCTGTAAAGGGTGAAATTGTTCTTCCCGATACAGATGCAGGGTTTAAGTCATTTATTGGAAATGTTAAGAACGAACCACAGGCAACAAAGGATGCTTTCATATTCTTACTCAATACATACAAAGCAGTTCCTGTTGCTAAAAGAGCAGCATCACTTAACTTGTTCGGTGGTGCGGGCGATTCTGTTACAACAGAAGTTGAAATGACAAAGCTCACATTAACAGCAGAACAGGATGCTGCAGCAAACGCAATCTATGACAGATATGTTCCCTTAAGCTTGCAGAACAAGTTTAGAGAACATTACTATGTAACAGGCGGCGAAGCTTTAGAAGTTGAAAACTTCTTGTTATTGCTCACAGCATTCAACGGGCAGTTTATGATGACAGATTCAGCTGATGGCGATTTTGCGCTTGCTTATTACAACAAAACCTTTGCTGAAACTTTGGCGTTGTCCAACACAGCAACAAACATCAACGGTGTTACAGTTGCAACAAACGACCCAGCTGAAGCTGAAGGCTTTGATGTATTAACTGGTATTGTTGAGTCATTCAACTCATTCACAGACGATATTTCAAACTTAAAGGTTGTTTTAGCTCATAATGATATTAACCTTTATGAGCCTAACATTGCTGTAGCAACACGCCCCTCAACAAATGGCGGTGGCGGTATCACAGGCGGTTTTGGCGGTGGCGGTACAGGTACACAGACACCTGTAAACCCCCAACCTACAGTTAAGTTCCCCGACATCGTTGGTCACTGGGCAGAAGATGTAATCCGTGATTTGGAAGCAAGAGGAATTTTAACAGGCTACGAAGATGGTAACTTCAAACCCGACATTGGTGTAACAAGACAGGAAGTTGCAGTTATTATGACACGTGCGTTAAATCTTGTTGACAAAGCAGCAGAATATGCTGATAAAGATACAGGTTTTGCTGATGATGCGGATGTTGCATCCTGGGGCAGAGGCGCAATCAACTTGATGGTTGAAATGGGCATCTACACAGGTTACGATGATAACGAATTCAAACCTAACAAAACAATCCTTCGTCAGGAATTGATTGCTGTTGTTATGAGATATGCGGCAGTAACAGAAGAAGGTTTGGAAGCAGCATACGAAGACGACCACGAAATCCATGGTTACGCGGAAAGCTTCATTGCTCACGCAAGTGAATTAGGTATCGTAAACGGTTATCCGGACGGCACATTCAAGCCCTTGAACAATGTTACAAGAGCAGAAGCTGCAAAAATTATTTACGGTGTAGTTGAATTCTACAAAGAAATCGGTAAATTAAATTAAGACATATAAGAAATCCGCAGCAACGCTGCGGATTTCTTGAACTGGGGGAAAATATGAAACGAATAATTTCCATGCTTTTAATAGCAATACTTACTCTTATGCCAGTAAGCGTTAACGCAAGTGGCGCGGCAGATACAATTATTGAAAAGCTTGCTTCATACACGCCTCAGATGCGTGCTCAATACATATCCTTGCTCAGACCATTCCTCACATCAGATGCAGGTGTTGAGGCAGGTATTGACAATGTAAAATCCGGTATGTTTGAAGCAATGCTTGGTACAAGCTTTACGCCTGCTCAGGAGGATGCTTTTATCAGATTTTTCAGAAGTATGAGTTGTATCGGTGAATCCACTGGCATCCGTTTGAAATATGCAGATATTTTGCAGAATAAAATCCCTGCAAGCGTGTCATCTGCGACAGCCTACGGCATTGACAAAATGACCACTGCATTTTGCCAGACCTCTCCTGCGGCAAAAAAGATAATTGAGGAGGATGGCTACACGGCAGCAGTAATCGCAAACCTTATGGGAATAATTCCAGAGGTAAACGGTGGAGCACTTCTTGAATTTAAGGACGGCATTTTTACCGTTGACAATGTAAATGCTGAATACAGCAAGGCATATGACGCTGTGTGGGCTGGGTACTATGACGAAGAGGGCAGAACTGTAACCGCATATAAAGCTGCAGCGAAAATGGCAGATTTTTTGAACACTGTTCCTCAGTCAGACAGACTGTTCACAGCTAATGCGCTGGCAGATTTAGGAGTGTGTACTGTAAAGGGAATCGGAACTGTTCCGCCTGCGGCGTTAAAAACAGAAACAGAAAACTATGTGATAATAGCAAGTATGTCAGGTGTTGCAAAAAGCGTATTTGACGGTTCTGTAGTAATAAGGACAAAAGACAACATTCCGGAACTTGTTGAGATTTTAGTTAAATCTGACAATCCTATGATATATAAGCTCGTGGGTGCAAGCGTGCTTAACCCCGTTAAGAATTCAGTACCTACACAAAACGGTATTGCGGCACAGCTTGAGCCAAATGCGGTTTATGTTATCAGAACTGCAGCATATCCCTTTATTGATGCAAACGGCTGGGGCAAGAGTTATATTGCAGCGCTTCACGCCCGTGGTATAATAAACGGAAAGTCTGATGCGGAATTCATGCCCGAAGCTTCCATTACCCGTGAAGAATTTATTAAACTTGTAGTTGAATTGTTTGGATTATTAGACGAAAACGCTACCTGTGAATTTACCGACGTTCCGGCAGGCGCTTGGTATGAAAAATATGTTGCAAGTGCTCACGCTGCAGGCATCACCGACGGTATTGGTGACGGCAAGTTTGGCACAGGTGCACCTATCTCCCGTCAGGATATGGCAAAAATTATAAATACAATCCTTGTGTCAAAGGGTATTGAGATGACCGGTGATGGCAAAAAATTTAAAGACGACGGGAAAATCGCAGATTATGCAAAATCCCATGTTTATGCGATTTCAGGTCACATTATTTCAGGTGACGACTTAGGAAATTTCAATCCTAATAAAAATGCCACCCGTCAGGAAGCGGCAAAAATGGTTTACGGTATGTTAAATCTCTATGTTTCTTCAGCAAAATAACCAACAAAATAAAGTCGAAGTGTCTAAATTTAGGCACTTCGTCACTTTTTGTGAAGGTGTAACAAAATAAAGTAAAAATTTTTGGTAAAAAATGACCTAACAATTGAAAAGGCTTTATGTTATAATGTCTTATGATAGGAATATAAACATAAATTTAAATATTTGGAGGAATCAAAAAATGGCAGAACTCAAACTTAACGGTGTATACAAAAGATATGCTGGCGGCGTAACAGCTGTTAGTGATTTTAACTTAGATATCGCTGATAAGGAATTTATTGTACTTGTAGGTCCTTCAGGTTGTGGTAAATCTACAACACTTCGTATGATCGCAGGTCTTGAAGAAATTTCTGAAGGCGAAGTGTGGATTGACGACAAAATCGTTAACGACACACCTCCAAAGGACAGAGATATTGCGATGGTTTTCCAGAACTACGCTCTTTATCCTCACATGACAGTATTTGATAACATGGCTTTCGGTCTTAAACTCCGTAAGCTTCCTAAGCAGGAAATCAAAGAAAAGGTAACAGAAGCAGCTCGTATTCTCGACATCGAGCATTTATTAGACAGAAAGCCCAAGGCTTTATCCGGTGGTCAGAGACAGCGTGTAGCACTCGGTCGTGCTATCGTTCGTAGTCCTAAGGTATTCTTAATGGACGAACCTTTATCTAACCTTGATGCTAAGCTCCGTGGCCAGATGAGAACAGAAATTTCTAAGTTACATAACAAGCTTCAGACAACATTTATCTATGTAACACATGACCAGACAGAAGCTATGACAATGGGTACTCGTATCGTTGTTATGAAGGACGGTATCATTCAGCAGATTGATTCACCCCAGACACTTTACGATCATCCTGTTAATATGTTCGTTGGCGGCTTCATTGGTAGCCCCACAATGGACTTTGTTGACGGTACAATTGAAAAGATACAGGATAGCATCTACTTCGTAATGGGTAACACAAAGGTTAAAATCCCTGAAGGCAGAACAGCAAACCTTGCTGATTACATCGGCAAAACAGTTACAATGGGTATCAGAGCAGAGCACATCCACGACGAACAGATGTACTTAAGCTCATCACCCGACAGCATTGTTGATGCTGAAGTAGAAGTTGTAGAACTTATGGGTTCTGAAACACTCCTTTACTTGAACATCGAAGGTTCTTCATTCGTTGCAAAGGTTGATCCTCGTTCAACAGCAAAAGTTGGCGACACAATCAAGGTTGCATTCGATATGAACAGAATCCACCTCTTTGATAAGGAAACAGAACTTTCTATCTTAGGTTAATTCAAAAAATAAAGGCACTCGCAAAAGCGGGTGCCTTTTTATTATAAAAATCAGAATTCTTATTTTCTTACTAGCACTATTTTCTTTCCTTTTGATATTATTACTCCGCCGTCATTTAACCGCTTAATTTCTCTTTGCATTGCGCTTCGGTCTATACTCAAAAAATCTGCCAGAGAGGATAGAGACATAGGCAGGGAGAATGAAAACGAACCGTTTTCTGCGGATTGGTGTTCAAAGTAGCTCATAAGCTTTTCGCGTATGGTGCGTTTTGTAAGGATCTCTATATGCCGTGATTGTGTGAGTAGCTTTTTTGACATAAGCATAAAGAGATTATCAAGAAAATTCTTGTGTTCTTTGCACACATTTTCACATAAATTTATTGCATCATAATAGCGGAAATACATAACCTCGCAGGGCGATGTGGCAAAAACACTGAATTCATCTGTGCCTAAAGGCTTAAAAAACATATCTCCGAACATAGAATCCTGTATAAACCTCTCAAGGACAGTTTTGTTTCCGTCGTAGTCATATGCTGCGAGCTCCGCTGTTCCAGACAACACAACATATAGATATTCGGGCGATTCCTTATGTGACATTATTATTTCATTTGTGTTACAGTTTTTAAATTTTACCCCTAAACATCTGACCAATTTACGGACATTTGAGTCTTCAAAACCGCTAAATAAAGCCGATTTGTACATTTTAGTCCACCCCTTTATCTTGTGTTCAAATATTTCAAGTTTACCTATATTTAGTATTATACTACTTTTTTGTTGCAAATGCAACATTTTTTTTCAAACAAGTGCGGTATAATAGAAATCGCTGAAAAGAAAGTGAAGGAGTTGAGTGAAAATGTTAGTTATAAAAAGAGACGGAACCACGGTTGAATATGACAGACACAAGATAGAGGTTGCCATCGAAAAAGCTAACAACGAAGTACCACCTACTGAGCGTGTAGAAAAAAGTGAGGTTGAAAAAATCCTTGATTTTATAGAATCAAGAAAAGCCCCCAGAATATTAGTTGAGGACATTCAGGATATTATCGAGCAGAAGTTAATGGAGCTTGATAAGTTTGTTCTGGCAAAAACTTATATCGTTTATCGTTACAATAGAGCACTTGTGCGTAAGGCTAACACAACAGATGAATCAATCTTGAGCCTTATTAAAAATGCAAACAAGGATGTTATGGAGGAAAACTCCAACAAAAACGCAGTTGCTGCAGCAACACAGCGAGACCTTATTGCGGGCGAAGTATCAAAGGACTTAACAAAGAGAATTCTTTTACCTGAAAAAATCTCACAGGCTCACGAGGACGGCGTTTTGCATTTCCATGATGCAGACTATTTTGTACAGCCTATCTTTAACTGCTGCTTAATTAACATCGGCGATATGCTGGATAAGGGCACAGTTATGAACGGAAAATTAATCGAGCCTCCCAAGAGTTTCCAGGTTGCTTGTACTATCGTTACACAGATTATTGCATCTGTAGCGTCAAGCCAGTACGGCGGACAGTCTGTTGACATCAAGCACCTTGGCAAATATTTAAGAAAGAGCTATGAAAAGTTTAAAAAGAGCATAGAAAGTAAATCAGAGGGAACAATCCCTGCCGAAATGGTAGAAAAGCTTGCTCGTGAAAGAATGAAGGACGAGCTTCGCGCCGGCGTTCAGACAATCCAGTATCAGATAAATACCTTGATGACCACAAACGGTCAGTCTCCCTTCGTAACATTGTTCTTACATATAGATAAGGACGACGAGTATGTTGTGGAAAATGCGATGATTGTTGAAGAAATTCTCCGTCAGCGTCTCGAGGGTATCAAAAATGAAGCAGGCGTATACATCACACCTGCGTTCCCCAAGCTTGTATATGTTTTGGACGAGCACAATTGTCTGGCTGGCGGCGAGTACGACTATATTACAGAATTAGCTGTTAAATGTTCAGCTAAACGTATGTACCCCGATTATATCTCAGCTAAGAAAATGCGTGAAAACTACGAGGGTAATGTGTTCTCTCCTATGGGTTGTCGTAGCTTTTTATCTCCATGGAAGGACGAAAATGGAAACTACAAGTTTGAAGGTCGTTTCAATCAGGGCGTTGTATCCATCAACCTTCCTCAGATTGGTATTGTTGCTCGCGGTAATGAGGATGTTTTCTGGAAAGAGTTAGATCTTCGTCTTGAGCTTTGCTTTGAAGCGCTGATGTGCCGCCACCGTGCACTCCTTGGAACAAAATCAGATGTAAGCCCTGTTCATTGGCAGTACGGCGCAATCGCAAGGTTAGGTAAAGGTGAAACAATCGATAAATTATTATTTGACGGATATTCTTCAATTTCTTTGGGTTACATCGGTCTTTACGAAGTGACAAAGGCAATGAAGGGCGTATCGCACACAACACCTGAGGGTGCTGAATTTGCGCTCCGTGTTATGAATCACTTGCGTGCTACAACCGACAGATGGAAGGAAGAAACAAACATCGGCTTTGCCCTTTACGGCACGCCTGCAGAATCTTTATGCTACAGATTTGCTCGTATCGATAAGGCAAAATTCGGAAGCATCGAGGACATTACAGACAAAGGTTACTACACAAACTCTTACCATGTTGATGTTCGTGAAGATATTGACGCATTCCACAAGTTTGAATTTGAGAGCCAGTTCCAGAAGATTTCTTCCGGCGGTGCTATCTCATATGTTGAAATTCCCAATATGCGTCACAACTTAGAAGGTATTGAAGATGTTGTAAAATTCATTTATGAAAACATCCAGTACGCAGAATTCAACACAAAATCTGACTACTGTCATGTTTGCGGTTATGATGGCGAAATCGTGATAAATGATAATAACGAGTGGGAATGCCCTGCTTGCGGCAACAAAGACCACGCAAAAATGAATGTAACAAGAAGAACCTGCGGATACCTTGGTGAAAACTTCTGGAATGTAGGTAAAACAAAAGAAATTAAGGCAAGAGTATTGCATCTGTAGAGGAAAAAATGAACTATTCAGCTATAAAAAATTGTGATGTTGCAAACGGTCCGGGCGTGAGGGTATCGCTTTTTGTAAGCGGTTGCACACACCATTGCAAGGACTGCTTCAACAAAGAAACCTGGGACTTTAAATTCGGCGAAGAATTTACAAAAGAACAGGAAGATAAAATAATTGAATTACTAAAACCCGATTATATCAAAGGCTTTTCGCTCTTGGGCGGAGAGCCCTTTGAACCGTCTAATCAGCGTGTTTTGGTGGGTTTATTAAAAAGAATTAAAGAAACCTACCCCAAAAAGACCGTTTGGTGCTACACAGGGTATCTTTTGGATGATGAGCTGTTATCCGAAAGCCGTGCAAGATGTGAAGTAACTGATGAAATGCTTTCTTACATTGACATTTTGGTGGACGGTGAGTTTAAAACCGAACTCAAGGATTTGCGACTTCGTTTTCGTGGCAGCAGCAACCAAAGAATTATAGACTTAAAGGCAACTTTAAGCGGTGAAGAAATAATTTGGTGGAAGGATTTATAAGATGGAAAAAACAGTTGTAAAATTCACAAAATTAGATAAAAGCGCATCTGTACCGGTATATGGAACTCCCTTTGCAGCCGGTGCAGACTTACGCGCGCTTTTAGATGCAAATATAAAGATTGAACCCGGTGAAACTTACTTTGTTCACACAGGAATAGCAACAGAAATTCCCAAAGGGCTAGTAGGACTTATTTATGCCAGAAGCGGTCTTGCTTGCAAGCGCGGACTTGCTCCTGCAAACTGCGTTGGTGTTATCGACAGCGACTACCGCGGAGAGATTATGGTGGCGCTTCACAATTACTCAAACAACACACAGGAAATTGAGCCAAATGAGAGAGTTGCACAGCTTGTAATTGCGCCATACATTTCGGCAGATTTTGTTGAGGTAGAAAGCCTTGACGATACTGACCGCGGTTCAGGCGGCTTCGGTTCAACAGGAAGAAAATAGAAAAAACACTCCTTGCGGAGTGTTTTTTAGTGAATAGTGAAGAGAGAATAGTTAAAAGAAGAGGAAAAGAACTCGTGCAAACGCACGAGTTCTTTCAATTTCTCTTATCTTTTCACTTTTATCTTTTAACTGTTTATAAAATAACAAGGGTTATTTTATAAACATCGCATCACCGAAACTGAAAAATCTGTATTTTTCCTCAACTGCCTGGCGGTAAGCCTCAAGCACATTTTCTCTGCCTGCTAAAGCCGAAACAAGCATAATAAGTGTTGACTTTGGCAGGTGGAAATTTGTGATTAGGGCATCTAAACAGCGAAATTTATATCCGGGATAAATGAATATTCCTGTTTCTCCGGCACAAGGGGAGATGTAACCATTTTCGTCTGCAATGGATTCTAAAACTCTCGTTGAAGTTGTGCCTACACATACCACTTTTTTGCCGCTCTTTTTAGTTTCATTTATAGTTTTGGCAGTTTGTTCTGAAACTATATAGCTTTCCTTGTGCATTTCGTGGTCGGTGATGTTTTCAACCTTCACAGGGCGGAAAGTGCCAAGCCCCACATGCAGGGTAACGAAAGCAAGCTTTATGCCTCGTGATGCTATTTCTTCCAAAAATTCTTCATTAAAGTGAAGCCCTGCGGTAGGCGCTGCAGCAGAGCCGTCGTGACGGGCATATACCGTTTGATAGCGGTCACGGTCGGCAAGTTTTTCGTGAATATACGGTGGCAGGGGCATTTCGCCGAGTGAGTCTAAAATTTCGTTAAAAATTCCGTTGTAAGAAAATTTCACTATTCTGTTTCCGTTATCTAAAACTTCTAAAATCTCACCGGTTAAGAGTCCGTCTCCAAAGGTTATCACTTTTCCGGGTGTGCATTTTCTGCCTGGGCGCACAATGATTTCCCAGGTGTCACCTTCGCGCTGTGTAAGCAATAAAAATTCGATTGCAGCCCCGGTGGCATTAGTGCCTAAAAGGCGAGCCGGCAGCACTCGAGTGTCGTTTAAAACAAGGCAGTCGCCCTCGTCTAAATAATCTAAAATATCACGGAAAGTACGGTGGGAAACCTCTCCAGTTTCTTTATCCAGCACTAAAAGGCGGGATGAGGGGCGCTCAGCAAGGGGAGTTTGTGCTATTAACTCCTCAGGAAGAAAATAGTCAAAGTCTGACACCGTCATATTATTTTTCGCCATTGTCATATACCTCGTTATCTGACCAGATGTTTTCTAATTTTTTCAAAGATTCGCTTGCTTCGTTGGGAAGCTTCATGCTGATTGCAACCACCAGTGCGTTGATTAAGGACATAGGTGCAACCAATGAATCAACAAAGGATTCCATATCGGTTTTTGCAATTAAAGGAAAATCGCACAAATCAAGAATAGGGGAGTTGGCTCCGTCTGTTATGCCTATAATTGTGGCGTTGTTTTTCTTAGCGTAGCGCACGGCTCTTATTGTGCGCAAAGAGTACCGGGGCAGAGAAAAAGCAATTAACGCATCGTCTTCGCCTATTCTGAACATCTGCTCAAAAATATCACCTACTGATGTGCCGTTTACGAGCTTAACATAGGGAAAAAGGAAGTTTAAGTAATAGCTCAAAAACCTTGCCAGAGCAGAAGACCCGCGCAAACCCACTATATATATTTTTTTTGCACCGATAAGAGCATCTACAGCACCGTTAAAGGCGGCTCTGTCAATCTGTGAAAGAGTAGTTTTGATTTTATCTATGTCCGACTCTAAAACGGAAGTTAAAATGTCCGAATCGTGGTACTGGGAATGAGCGCGCTCCATACGCTGAACGCTGGTGAGCATCGACTTTGCGTAGTCGTTTAACGCTCTTTGGAAATGGCTGAATTTTTCATAGCCAAGCTCGGAAGAATATCGCACAACAGTAGCCTCGGACACGCCTGTTGCTATTGATAATTGCTCGACATTCATTAAAGCCGCTCTGCCGTAATTTTCGCGAACGAAGTCTGATAGCCTCCTGTGACTTTTGCTCATTTGGTTGTAATTTTGGTCTATCTGTGAAATTATATCCATAAGAAACCTCACCGAAAAGTTTACTTTATAAATATAATAAATGTTTTTTGTAAAAAATACAATAGATAAAGGAAAGATTTTTCAAAATAACCCAAAAAACAGTTGATATTTTATACAGATTTTGCTAAAATGATACTAGGAGGAGAATTTGCTTTTTTTAAAAAAAGCAAAGGTTTTCACCATAATT
>Ga0233360_1000044_pt1 | contig 41777 bp, 26 predicted proteins | sample ElkDunMinimDraft_20_FD_180671 | JGI IMG/M metagenome (GOLD analysis project Ga0233360, IMG submission 180671) | Fecal eukaryotic communites from dung pellets of Tule Elk in California, USA - Elk Dung A0 | ecosystem: Host-associated > Mammals > Digestive system > Large intestine > Fecal | place...
ACGATGGCGAGGGCGATGAGGAATACCCACCAGTGGAGCGGAGTGTGGTAGGCGAAGGTCTGTAGCCAGCGCATCATGATGAGGATGCTGATGGGTGTAGCCACCACGAAGGCGATGCCCACCATCTTGGCATATTGGACGACAAACATCTGCAGTATCTCCCTTATCTGCGCACCATGCACGCGGCGCAGGGCTATCTCGCGGCGGCGATACTGAGTCTCGAAGTACACGAGGCCGAAGACACCGAGCAGCGATATCACGATGGAGAGCACCGAGAAGATGGTGATGAGCGTCGTCAGCTCCTGCTCCTTCTCGTACTCGGCTCCCAACTCCTTGTCGAAGCTGTCTATCACCACATTGTCGGGCGTCACCTTGGCGTCCATCTTGATGATGCAGTCGGTGATGTGCTGCTTCACGGCGGCAATGTCGGCCTGCGGAACGGTGCGCACATACAGATGGCTGTATCCTCGCCAGCCGTTGGCACCGAACACGTAGAAGGCAAAGGGCGACACGCCATACTGCAGCGGACGGAACTTGAAGTCCTCGCAGAAGCCCACGACAGGCGCTTCACCGTTATGGCCGTATACCTTATCGCCAAGCTCGAAGCCAAACTCCTTGCGGGCCGACTCGTTGAAGATGAAGGTGCCGTTGGTGCGCTCATCGTCGGGCATAAAGTCGCGCCCTTCGGTGATGTCGATACCCATGAAGCGCAGGAAGTCGTGCGACACGGGGTAGCACTGGAAGTTGATCTGCTTGCCCAAAAAACCGCGTCCCCAGCCCATGCGGCTCTGGTTCACGATGTCGCCATCGGCAAAGGTGACGTCGGCAATCATGGGATTCTCCTTGAGCAGTCCGGCAAAGGTCTGGCGGCTGCTATACTCCTTGTTGATGCTCACGGGGATGTTGGTGGTGAGCAGATGGCTCTTGTCGAAGCCCATATCGTAGTTCATCATATAGGTGTGCTGCAGCTTGACGAAGATGGAGCAGGTGATGAGGGCGATGGAGATGACAAACTGGAAGCCTAAGAGCGTGTAGCGCAGGCGACGGCCCGACTTGGTGTTGCCGAACGAGCCCTTGACAACAAAGGCCGGCGGCATCGATGTGATGTACCACGCGGGATAGATGCTGGTGAGCACAGCAAGCACGAGCCCTGCAGCCACGGTGAGGAGCACCAGCATCACGTTGTCCTCCAAGGCAATGGAGGTGGATATGGTGCTGTTGATGTAGCCCGACGGTGCCAGTATAAAGATGATGACGGCTGCTATGAGCAACGCTATCGTCACCAAGCCCACAGCCTCGAACACGAAGCCACCGCGCAGCCTCCATGTGGGGCAGCCGAAGACCTTCTCGGTATTCACGCGGCGTATGCGGCGCGGCACCATCGCCATGAAGAAGTTGATGAAGTTGACAAAGGCAATCACGATGATGAGCGCGGCAATGGCCAGCAGGGTCAGCGTGGTGGTGCGGTTGCCAGTCTGGCCCTGTGCACCCGACATGTTTGTTGCAAAGTAGGTATCCTCCAATGCGGTGAGACGGAAGGGGAATTCCTTCTTGAAGTCATCTATCGTGATGCTATCCTGCGCGGCAACATCATCTTTGAACTGGCTATCATAGAGCTTCGTGTATATATTATGGAGGAATGCATCCTTCTGCTCGGCACTGATGAGCTTATAATAATAGGTATAGCTCCATTCGCTCGGGTCGTTCATATTGTCATCGGCACCGACGAATATGTCCAGCCCATACAGGTCGCTGTTGCGTGGGAAGTCCTTGAACAGTCCTACGATAGTGAGTGTGCGTCCCATAGCATCCTTGATGGTGTTGTCTATCGTGAGGTTATGCGTCTGGGCAAAGCGCTCGCTCATCACTATCGTGTTGGGCTCTTTCAGCCGTTCAAAGTCGCCCTGCACCAAGGTGAAGCCCATCGTTTGCGGCATGGTGCGTGTGCCCCACGATTCGCGTATGTTCATCAGCTCCATCTTGTCGCTCTCCACTTGGTTGGGCACAAGGATGGTGAGGTCCGATGTGTACATCTTCATCGTGCCGAAGCTCTCTACGTTGTCGTCGTTCTCGCCGAAGAGGTAGCCGAGATTGTTGTTGATTGCTGGCATCCACGTACCCTTCTCGCCCCATCGCGATTCCAATTCTACTCGGAACACGCGGTCGGCATCGCGGAAGCATTTGTTGTAGCTTAGGTCGAAGTTCACCTGCACCAAGATGATGTAGGCTGAGGCAAACGCAATGGCCAGGCCGATGATGTTGAGCGCCGAGGAGGTGCTGTAGCGGCGCAAGTTTTTTAGAAAGTCTTTTAGGAACATCGATTGTAATTGAAAATTAAACGTTAAAACGGTTTTATAAACCACAGATTTCCCAACTCCCCCTCTGTTTATAGAGGGGGGGCCCATAGGGCGGGGGCGTTACAAGCGTAGCGCGTAGGGAAACATACAGTAAATAGGGAACACTCCGCGCTTCGCTTGGAACTCCCTCCGCCCTTCGGGCTCGTCCCTCTATAAACAGAGGGACAGTTAGAGTAATCCCTTTTAATTAGTCTTGCACTTCGCGAAGCCTGCAAGCCCCCTCCTTGGGAGGGGCAGGGGGAGGCCTCTTTTTTACATCCTCTCCTTCAGCGAATCCACGATCTGGCCGTCGAAGAGATTGATGATGCGGTCGGCGTAGGAGGCGTCGCGCTGGCTGTGTGTCACCATCACCACGGTAGTGCCTTCGCGGTTGAGTTCGCGCAGCAGCTCCATCACCTCTATACCGTTCTTTGAGTCGAGGTTACCGGTGGGCTCGTCGGCAAGGATGAGGCCGGGGCGGCTCACTACGGCACGGGCTATGGCCACGCGCTGCTGCTGACCACCGCTGAGCTGGTTGGGATAGTGGCTGGCACGGTGGGTGATACCCATGCGCTCCAGTGTCTCGGCCACGCGCTTGCGGCGCTCCTCGCCCTTCACGCCGAGGTAGCCGAGCGGCAGACCCACGTTTTCCGTCACGTTGAGCTCCTCGATGAGGTTGAAGCTCTGGAACACGAAGCCTATCTTGCCACGGCGGTAGGCGGTGCGGTCGTCTTCCTTGAGTTTGCTCACCTCGCGGCCTTCGAGCCAGTAGGTGCCGTCGGTGGGTGTGTCGAGCATGCCGAGGATGTTGAGCAGGGTGGACTTGCCGCATCCTGAGGGACCCATGATGGCTACGAACTCGCCATCGTGAATGTCGATACTTACGCCGTTGAGCGCTACGGTTTCTACTACGTCGGTGCGGAATACCTTCTTCAAATCTTCTGTTCTAAGTTCCATAATTTTTAGTTTTTTAAGTTTATAAATTGTTTTGTTTGTTAACGTCTTATATCTATTAGACGGATAAAAGTCTTGTCAGGTTGCAAACTTGATTGTTTTTTTACTTTTAGTTCACGCGAACACGTTTCGTGAGATCTGTGTGAGATAAATTCATAGGACCTGGTTTTTCGCGTTTTTCGCGAGATTGCCTTTAGCCCCTTGTTTTTCCCTTCGGCCAGCGACCTAAAGGTTCGGGCGGCGAACTCCGTTTCGCGTGAGTATTCATAATTCATAATTATCATCATTCTTTATACAACGCATTCACGGGATTCTCCCTCGCTGCCTTCCACGAGCGGGCCAACACAATAGCACTGGTGACGGCGAGCACGATAAGGAGGGCAAGGACGAAGACCCACCAGTAGAGCGGGATGTGGTAGGCATACCCTTCGAGCCAGCGCGTCATGATGAGGTAGCTCACGGGTACGGCAAAGAGGAAGGCCACGCCCACCATACGGGCATATTGCATCACGAACATACGCAGTATCTCGCTTATCTGAGCTCCGTGTACACGGCGCAAGGCTATCTCGCGACGGCGATACTGGGTCTCGAAGAACACGAGGCCGAAGACTCCCATCAGGGCGATGAGGATGGCGACGATGGAGAATACGCTGATGAGGCGTGTGAGCTCTTTCTCCTGTTCATACTCACGGCCCAGCTGCTCGTCGAAGAACTCCACCTTGATGTCCTCGGGCTTCGCCTTGGGCGCAAGCTTCAGGATGCACTCTTCGATATATGCCTTCACCGCCTCGAAGTCGGTTCCTTCGGTGGTTCGGATATAGAGTTGGGGATAATAGAGGTTCATTCCATAGAGATAGAAAATCATCGGTGGAGTCTCGTACTGCAGCGGTTTCATCTTGGAATCTTTGCAGAAGCCGATGACCTCGGCTGCATTTTTTCCCATATAAGTGACGCGCGTCTCCATCGTGAGGTTATACTTACGGCGTGCCGTCTCATTATAGATGACGGAGCCATTGGGGTTCTGCATGTCGCGTGGCTCGAAATTGCGTCCCTCGGTAATCTCTATGCCCATCACTTCGAGGAAGTTGGGGGTTACTATCTGTACGTCTACAGACAAATCGCGGTCTTCACCTATGATTTCACGTCCCCAACCTTGTCGTGCATCGTTTGACACCATACGGTTTTGCGAGAAAGCGATATCTTTGATCATTGGATTCTCTTTGAGGAGCGACTCTAATGCGGGGCGTTGGCCATCCTCTGTGGGGGACATTGCGTCTCCTCCCAACCTCACCGAGAGCAGATGTTCCCGATTGAATCCCATATCATAGTTCATCATAAAGGAGTGTTGCTGTTTGATGAACATCGTGCAGATGATGAGCGATATCGCAATGAAGAATTGCAAGCTGAGCAGCACCGAGCGCAAGCGGCGGCCTTTGGTGGTATTTCCGAACGAACCCTTGATGGCAAAGGCTGGCGGCACTGAAGTGATATAGTAGGCAGGATAGATGCTGGCGATAACGGCAAGCACTACGCCTGCACCAAGCATCATCAGCACTACTCCCCAGTTGTCTTCTAAGGCAATACTTGTAGCGATTAAACGGCCGGCACTAACTTCGGGAGCTATCATAAAGATGATAAACGCCGCCAACAATAAGCTGAGCAATACCAAGCCGATAGCTTCGCCCACAAAACCGAGGCGCAAGCGACGGGCGGTGCAACCGAAAATTTTCTCCGTATTCACTCTGCGTATGCGGCGCGGCACCATAGCCATAAAGAAGTTGATGAAGTTGACAAAAGCAATGATAACAACAATCACCCCAATGGCCAAGAGCGTGTAGGTGGTAACAGCATCGCCCTTCTTGTAGTCTTGGCCTGTCTCCACCTTAGAGAAGTGAATATCGCCAAGCGGTGTCAGCCGCATAAGGCTGGTAGGCTGGGCACGGTATTTCTCCAGCGTCATCGTATCGGGATACTCCATACCTCTATATTCGTAAACCGCTTTCATCCAGGATTCTTTGAACTCATAGAACTTGGGGTAGAGACTTTCGAGGAAAGCATCCTTCATCCACTCCTCTTTCAGCTTATAGTAATAGGCAAAGTTCCAGTTGTTCGGAGCGTCCCATTCGTCACGCGAGATGCTGATGTACATTTGTATACCGTGGTAATCGCAGTTCCTGGGGAAGTCTTCAAAGATGCCCACAATCGTGAGCAAACGTCCTTTGACATCTTGCACCACGTCGTCAAGTTCTAAGCCGTGGGTGTGGGCAAACTTCTCGCTCATCAAGATGCTGTTTGGTGTACTGAGGCGGTCAAAACTACCGTTCACGAGCGTGAAGCCTACAGCTTCAGGAGCGCCCTCGGTGCCCCAGCTCTCCATAATCTCAACAATCTGCTCCTCACCATTGACCTGTAGTTTCAGGTTAAGTGGTGAAGGCGTGCAGTTCATTCGGCCGAAAGCCTCTACCATAGTAGTGTCCTCGCCGAGGAACTGCCCTAAAGGGTCATTCATATAATCATACAAGTTGCCGTCTTCGCTTTCGGCGAACATTGCGTGTTCTAATCTGAACACACGCTCCGAGTCTTTGAGCGAGCGGTTGAAGCCGAGGTCATAGTTTACCTGTACCAAGATGGCGTAGGCCGCCGCGAAGGCGATGCCGAGACCCAGGATGTTGAGTGTGGACGACACTTTGTAGCGTCCGAGATTCTTGAAGAACTCTTTCATTGTCGTATGGGATTTTTATTTTGTTTCTATATTCGTTTGTCTCTGTCTCTTGACACTTCACCTATCTCCTGTCATACCGCTGTGTCTTGGGGTGACCGCTGCAGTCCACATCGCCGCTGCCGTTGATAGATGCGTTTATGGACTCGGAGGCATAGCAGTCGATGTCACCGCTGCCGTTGACCGTGGCGCTGACGTGCAGGCAGCGCAGATGCTCTGTGTTGATATCACCACTGCCATTGATGTCGAAACTTGCCTCACGGGCTTTGCCGGCAAGGTGTACGTCACCGCTACCGTTGATGCTCGCGCTGACGCGATGGATAGTGAGGTTGTGTGCCTCGATGTCGCCACTGCCGTTGACGTGGAGCGTCAGTGACTCGGTGCGGATGGAACCCTTGAGTATCACGTCGCCACTGCCATTGACGCTGACGACCGAGAGTTCTGGGCTATGAGCGATGACCTTGAGTTGCGAGTTGGAGGTGAAGTGGTGTCTCGTGCCGTGCTTATAGGCTATGACCAGTCGGCCGTGACGGATGGTAGCCTCCACCTTGTCGGCAAGCTCCTCGCTGACGATGAGCGTGATGCCACTCTCTCCATTGCTGCTTTGGGTATATTCCAGGTTGCCAGCCACATAGAGGTCTATCAGACTGAATGCCTCGGAGTCGTGTAACTCAATGGTGCAGGTCTTCTTCTCCTTGGCGGCTCTTACACGCCAGTTGTTTGCCATTGCTGTCACACTCACGATCAATGCTAATGTGATGCAGGTGATGTATTTTGTCTTCATAGGGTTGTCTTGTTTTTTAGTTGGTTTTATTCTCTGTGAGCCGAGTCACCCCTCCCTGGGAGGGGTTGGGGGAGGCCTCCTCTTCTTTTTTCAATTTATCACAACCTCTTCTGCCTCCCCGAACGCATCGTAGCCAGAGGTGATGACGCGGTCGCCGGGCTGGAGGCCGTCGATGACTTCGTAGTAGAGCGGGTTTTGGCGAGCCACGCTGATGGCGACGCGTGTGGCGCGTGTGCCCTCGGCGTTGAGGCGGTATATCCAGCGGCCGCCGGTGTAGGGGTAGAAGTTACCCTTGGGCACGAGCACGGCAGGCACGGCCGAGGAGAGCTCGATCTTCGTCTGGTAGCTCTTGCCGATGCGGGCATTGTCGGGCACGGAGTCGGCAAAGAGCATCTCGATGGAGAAGGTGCCGCCGCGCACCTCGGGTACAATCTTGCTGATGACGAGGCCGTAGTCCTTGTCCTCGTAGTTGATGGTGGCGGGCTGGCCCTGCGTGAGCTTGTCCACGTAGTATTCGTTGAGCTGTGCCGAGAGCTTGTAGCGGTCCATGATCTTGACCTCGCCAATCTCGGTGCCTGCACCAATCTGCTTGCCGGGTGTGACGTCGATGCTGCTGAGCTGACCGCTGATGGGCGCTGTGATGATGAGGTCGGAGAGTCGCTCGATGCTGCGCTCGAGCACCTTCTGCTGCGAGGCAAGGTCGGCTTCGAGCATCTCGCGACGGATGACGTTCATCGCCGAGTCTTGCAGGAGGCTCTTCATCTGCAGCTCGGCCGACTGCTTGCGGTAGATGTATTCGTCCTCGGCCAGCTCCAGCTCGGCCTTGCTCTTGATGCCCATGCGGTATTCCTCGCGGTCGAGGGCAATCTGCTTCTCGAGTCGGCGCAGGTCGTAGGCCGTCTGCAGTGTCTGCTGGCGCAGGGTGAGGCTCTGCTGCTCCATCTGTATGAGGCGCTCGCGGTAGGAGTTGTACTGCTTGCTGTAGGCATCGCGCTGGTCGTCGATGGTGCGTTCGAGCTGCGGGTTGGTGAGTATCATGATGGTGTCTCCCTGGTGGAGCATACTGCCCTCCTCGGCCACGATGCGCTCCACGATGCCTGCCTCCTGGGTGTTGACCTTGATGGTCTGTATGGGCTGCAGGGTGCCGTCGGCGTTGACGTACTCCACGAAGTCCATCTGCACCACCTCGGCGATGCGCACCTCGGAGGCGTTGACACGTAATTTACTGGGGCCGAAGGCTGTGAACAGCAGGCCGATGACTAACACGAGGAACAGTGCGCCGGCAATGAGATAGGCGCGGTACTTGACGTACCATTTCTTGGGGGCTAATTGGATGTCCATATCTTTGATTTACAATTTACAGATTTACAATTTACAATTTACAATTTATTCTCGCGAAGTTTTCTTTCATCGCTGATTTTGGTCTCACACAGATCTCACAAATCTCACAGATGGCGCGTCGCTTCGCCCGCGCTTGTCGGCCTTGCCGAGTGTTTGCGCACCGGATGGTACACGCGAGTGAAACGATGCGTGCTTCGTGAGATTCGTGAGATCTGTGTGAGGAATATTCATAGGACCTGATTTTCGTGTTATTCGCGAGATTCGCGTGAGATTAAGGTTATTAATTCTTTTCTATATCAGAATAGCAATACTCCAGTGGCATATCGTGCTCAAAGTCGTAGCGCGTGAGGCTGCGTAGCGTGTAGTAGAGGCGCCAGTAGGTGGCCAGCGACGATACGTAGCTGCGGTAGGCGCTGTCCTTCTCGCTGATGGCCGAGTTGAGGTCGAGGATGGTGCTCTTGCCCATCACGTAGAGCTGTCGTGCCACGTCGTAGCGGTGGGCGGCGGTCTCCATGGTGCGGTGGGCAATGTCTACACGGCGTGCCTGAAGGTTAAACTGCTTCACCACGAGCTGCACGTTCTGCTCGAAGGCTATCATGCGCTGGTCCATCTGCGTGTTCACTAATTCGAGGTTCGAGCGGGCCACGCGCACCTGTCCGCGCCCTTTGCCCCAGTCGAGGATGGGGAGGCTGAGGCTCACGCTCACGTACTGCTCGTCGAGCAGGTCGTTGTAGCTGTGGCGCAAGTCGTCGCCCGTCTGTGCCAAGCCCAGCTGCAGGTAGATGTTGGCCTTGAGGCCCGCGTTGGCCTTGGCGTAGGCGAGGTTGCTCTCGCCCTGTATGCGCTGGCGCTTCATATACTCTATGTCGGGGTTGTTCTCTATGGCAAGCGCCATGGCCTCGGACAGCGGCACGTCAAACTGCGGCACGCTGTCGTCCGTCACTACCGTCAGCTCCACCTCGTCCTTGATGTTGAGATAGCTGCGCAGGTTGTCGGCGGCATTGTCTACGGAGATCTGGGCGCTCAGCACGTTGGCCTCCTCGTTGAGCTTGCTCACCTCGAGCTGCAGCAGCTCGTTCTCGGTGATGGTGCCTATGTGGTAGCGACCCAGGGCAAAACGGTAGAGCGTGTCGGCAGCAGCCTGGTTGGTGAGCGCTATCTCGAGGTTGGTCTGCGCCGAGGCCAGTTCGAAGAAGTAGTTTGAGGCCTGCGCCGCCACCAGCTCCATGGTCTCGGCATACTGCTTGCGGGCTTCGCGGAAGCGCACCGGCTCGATGCGGCGGTCCCACTTCAGGGAGTTGTAGCCGAAGAGGCTCTGCTGGTAGGTGAGGTAGAGCGGCTGCACGTTGTAGGTGGTGCTGCGCGTGCCTAAGAGGTCGAGGCGGCGGGCGGTGCTGCTCACCTGGAACGTACCGCCGGTGAACCATACGTTTTGCGTCACCGCCAGCGAGAGGTCGGTCTTCACGTTGTTCTGCTTCACGTATGACACTGAGCCGTCGCCCATGGTCACATAGTCGGTACTCCTATTTAAATAAGGATTGCTGGCCAGCGACAGGGCGGGCAGGTTGCTGGCGCGGTAGTTGCGGTAGCTCCAGTAGGCCGACTTGTAGGTGTTACGTGCAGCCACGGCATCGGGCGACTCCGTCTGCGCCATGCCGATGACCTCGGCGAGCGTGAGTGTGCGCTCCTCACCGTCTGTCGCGGCTTGGGCATCGGGCAGCAGGAAGCACGAAACTGCCGCTGCCAAAAGGATTCTCGTTTGTTTTGTTCTCATATCTTTTACTTGCCTTTAATTTCTGCAAGCAAAGTTATGAGGGCACCTGACGATTACCTAAGATTTTTTTCAAAAAACGCTTTTTTCGATGAAAATTGTAAAGTTTCTTTACACTTGTTGAGGAAAAAGCCCCCAAAGACACACAAAAAAAACTATTTTGTGGTTCCCTGTTACATCTCTTTCTGTACCTTTTTCAGCAGCTCCAGCTTGCCATCGTCGATGAGCTTGAGGATAAGTTCGCCGAAGAGGGTGTTCTGCCAGGCAAACCAGGGACGGCTGTAGTTGGTGGCATCGTCCTTATGGAACGACTCATGCATGAAGCCTGTGCCGGCATCGGTATCGACAAGCATCTGCATGCACTCGAGTATCTCTTTGTCATTGGTGCTGGTGAAGGCACGCATCATGATAGACATGGGCCATACCATATCGTAGCCTACATGCGGGCCACCGATACCCTTGCCTGCCTTGCCGCTGAAGTAGTAGGGGTTGTCTTCGCTGAGCACGAAGCGGCGGGTGTTCTGATAGATTCTGTCGTTCACATCCACGTCGCCGAGGTAAGCCATAGCAAGCAGTGAGGGTACGTTGGCATCGTCCATCAGGTGATGGTTGCCGAATCCGTCAACTTCGAATGCGTATATCTTTCCGTATTTTGGGTGCTTGTAGATGGCATGTTTCTTCAGTGCTTTCTCCACTTCGTCGGCGAGGTCGGTACACTGGCGTGCCAGTTCCTTGTCATCGTTGACCTTGGTGAGCACGTCGGCAGCCTTGCGGAGTGATGATACGGCCATGAAGTTCGAGGGGATGAGGTAGAGGAATACGGTGGCGTCATCGCTGGGACGGAAAGCCGAAGCGATGAGGCCGCAGGGCTTCACGGGGTTGCCGTAGCCGTAGTGGCTCATCGTGTCGTATTGGTGTGGGGTGGTGCGCAAGAAGCGGTATGGACCCTTGCCTTCCTTACGCTGCTGCTCGCGGAAGGTCTGTAGTACCTTGGTCATAGCCTCTTTCCATAGGTCACCGAAGATGCTGTCATCGCCCGTTACTAACCAATATTGATAAGCGAGACGGATGGGGTAGCAGAGTGAGTCGATCTCATACTTACGTTCGTGGAGGAAGGGCTTCATGTCGGTGTGGTCGTTAGCCCATGGACTTCCCGTGGGACCCATGTTGAAGGCATTGGCGTAGGGGTCTAAGCAGATACACTTGAGTTGGCGAAGGATGGTGCCACGTATCATTTGGCGTAGATGGGGGTCATCGTTGGCAAACTGCACGTAGGGCCATACCTGTGCGCCCGAGTCACGCAGCCACATGGCATGGATGTCGCCTGTGTAGACGAAGGTGTCATCGTCGCCATCTTCGGTCTTGCTGTAGTGTACGGTGGTGTCAAGGGTGTTGGGGAAGCAGTTCTCAAACATCCATGCCAGGTAGGGGGTATCCTTGAGCATGGCCTTCACCTCCTGAATCTTTTTTTCGATGATGTCTGCCTGGAAGAGCCGATGCTCGGGAGCGGGGCGTCGGGTCACCTTGATATTGTCGGCGGGTGCTTTGATCTGTTCGGCAAACGAGATCAGATGCTCGTCTTTCTTGTTCTGGGCTACGGATGCTGTTGACAGCACTACGCAGGCGAGCAGGGTGGCAATGAATGTCTTCTGTTTGTTCATGGTTCTATGGTGTTATGTCTTTACTGATTGTTCAACTCTATATTCTGACTGAAGAACTCGCCCAAAAACATACGTGTCCTTGGCTGACGGTATAGTTCTTGCTTGTCGTCATTGTTGTTTGTTCGCAAAAGTATGAATAATATTTGATTCTCCCCAAAAATAGTTGGATGTTTATAGATGTTTGTGATGATTTTTATTTTTCCGTAGACTACTGCTTCTCTTTGTAGATGCTGAATGATTATGTTTTTTTAACTTTTCTTTTCTCTCTGATTCTGTGATTGTTATCTGCTGTGTATGTGCATGCCTTTGGGAATATATGGGGTTACAAGTGACCGTTTTTTTGCGTAAATTTGCTATGGAAATATATCAAACAAACAGTATTTATTATGTCAAAAGGAGCACAAACAGCCATGGCTAAGGCTGAGAGCCTGGCCAACGGAATGAGAAAGAACATCGAGAAGGTGAGAACCTTGGGTATTGACACTGATTACATCGCACGCCTCGAAGAGGAGGTAGCCGCACTTGCTGCTACCGACCGCGCTGTAGAGGAGGCCGCTGCCGTACTCTCAGAGCTGCGTCGTAAGAACAACGAGGCTATGAGTCGTCTTAATGAAGACGTACTGACTGCCAAGAAGAGCATCAAGGCCAAGTATGACAAGATGGAATGGCTCGACTTTGGCATTGCCGACAAACAGTAAGCGATGGTCAAAACCAGAAATCCCCGGGAAAGTTTCTCGGGGATTTCCGGTTATGTATGGTCATCAATATGGCTGTTACACGAAACTCTTCCAGCGTTCGTAGGCCTCGGCAGTGGCTGCCACTTCTGCGGCATTGGGTTCTATGACGGCAATCTTCTGTAGCGATGCGAAGGCTTCGCGGCTGTCCTTATAGATTCCTGCACCGATACCTGCGCCACGGGCAGCACCTACCGATCCGTCGGTGTCGTATAGCTCGATGGTAGCTCCCGTGACGTTGGCCAGTGTTTGGCGGAAGAGGGGGCTGAGGAACATGTTGGCGTGGCCGGCATGTATCTTGCTCACCTGCATACCCATCTGCTCCATCACCTCAATGCCATATTTGAAAGAGTATACGATTCCCTCTTGGGCGGCACGCACGAGGTGGGCGCGGGTGTGGATGTTGAAGTTGAGTCCGTGGATGCTGCAGCCGGGGGCGCGGTTCTCGAGCACGCGCTCGGCCCCGTTGCCGAAGGGGAGTATGCTGAGACTGTCAGCTCCGATGGGAGCAGTGGCAGCCATATCGTTCATGGCTGCATAGGAGATGCCATCGGGTAGGGCATTGCGACGGAGCCATGAATTGAGGATGCCCGTGCCGTTGATGCAGAGGAGTACGCCGAGGCGGGTCTGCTCGGGAGTGTGGTTGACGTGGGCAAAGGTGTTGACGCGCGATTTTGGGTCATAGTTCACACTATCCAGCACTCCGTATACCACGCCCGAAGTGCCTGCCGTTGAGGCTATCTCGCCGGGGTTGAAGACACCCAGTGAGAGGGCATTGTTGGGTTGGTCGCCTGCCCGGTAAGTGACGGGGATGCCTGCTGCCAGTCCCAGCTCGGAAGCAGCGGCAGCGCTCACCTCGCCCTGAGGAGCGAAAGTGGGGCGTAGGGTAGGGATGAGCGAAGAGTCGAATCCGTAGTGACGCATCACATCTTCCGATAATGTTCCCTCCTTGAAGTCCCAGAAGATACCCTCCGAGAGCCCCGATAGGGTAGTGCATGCTTCGCCCGTGAGGCGCAGGGCAATGTAGTCTCCCGGGAGCATAATCTTGTCAATTTGCCCATATAGTGCAGGTTCGTTCTCCTTCACCCATGCAAGTTTAGAGGCTGTGAAGTTGCCCGGTGAGTTGAGCAGGTGTGAGAGGCAGCGCTCCTCGCCAATGGTCTCGAAGGCCTGTTGCCCGTAGGGCACAGCACGCGAGTCGCACCAGATGATAGAGGGGCGCAAGGCACGCCCACGCTTGTCTACACATACCAGCCCGTGCATCTGGTATGAGATACCGATAGCAGCCACCTCATTGCCTTTGGCCCCATGGGTAGAGAGGATGTCTGCAGTGGCCTGCTTCAAGTATTGCCACCAGCTGTCGGGGTCTTGCTCGGCCCATCCGGGGCAGAGTGCCGTGATGGGAGCCTCGCTCTCGGGATAGAAGGCCGATGCTACACATTGTCCGCTCTCAGCCTCCACGAGGCTGGCTTTCACTGACGAACTGCCTATGTCGTAACCTATCAGGTATCTTTTCATTGCTACAAATGATTCATGGTTTGTGAGGACAAAGATAGAAATAAACGAGCGAGAAATATCAAGCTTGCTTGAATATTTTTCAAAGCGAGTTCTACATATCTTCGAGGTTTACCTCAAAGATATAAATAAACGAGCGAATAAGCAATGCTTATTCTCAGCGAGTGAAAGTATCTTGTGTTAGAATAATAAGATTACATATAGAGCAGCGTAGCATTCGACGAGAAAGTAAGTGTTTGGATCTATTATTTGCTCCTAACCCAAGTCTTGTGTGGGGCATTGCCGCAGCTCACAATGCCACTATCCGGATTTCCGCTTAAGGCACGTAGCTCACGAGAAGCACCGCTGCGTGACAGTTTGTTAATTCGGGCATAATCTGATAAGGTGATAAAACCGTGTTTATCTATGAACTTCAGGGCTCTTCTTAGGCGTTCATCGTGCGAGAATGATTCTGGTGCCAGTTTGTTCACTTCGCTCATGCCACGCTCCAGCATAGTCTCTTCCCTGATCCGCTTTATCAGTTCTTTGTCTGATTGCAGGTTAATGTCCTTCACTCTTACGTGACGATAACTCATCTTATCGTCATTACTTGCCAGTTCGGTGCTTTTGTCATCTGCAAATTCCAATGAAAGCGAAAAGTTTCCCAATCCCTTGACCTGCACATTATACCCCATAGACAGATAGTCCACCAGAACATCGGTCAGTGTCGATAGAATTCCGCTCACTACCCCCGACTTGTAGACTCCCGACCTTTCCTGAATGCGCTCAATCAGCTGATCCATTTCAATCTGTCTGTAGATCTGTACCTTTGGGTAGACTTTTCTTTTGCCCTCTCCACTCATGTCGGGCATTTCTTGTAAATAATACTTTGCCATATATTTTTCATTATCTAATAGGGGCAACAATCAACCCCTTCTTACCTCCACACATAGTTGTTTTCACGGAAGAAAACAGTTTTTTCTACACCATACATTTTATATTTCAAGCTTTGGTATGTATATCCCAAGCTTTGGTATGTACATCCCAAGGCTTGGTACGTACATCCCAAGCCTTGGGATATAAAATATCTCGTGCAAAAATAACATATTTCCTGCGACTCCGCAAGAGATAAATCCTCGTTTCAGCGGACATCTATCAACAGTCAAACGGGAGTGGCTTTTTCATGCTAACATTCATTACGATGCCAGGATAAAAATAGGGTGGCCAATTTCGTTGGCCACCCTATCGGGGATATCTCTCAAGTTATTGCGGAGGCTTACTCGGCAAGCTTGTTGTCAGAACCCAATACATTCACAATCTTGTGCATGTAGAGCTTCTTCATGTTGTCGCGAGCGGGACCGAGGTACTTGCGGGGGTCAAACTCTGCGGGTTTCTCAACGAATACCTTGCGGATAGCTGCTGTCATGGCAAGACGGCTGTCTGAGTCGATGTTGATCTTGCAAACGGCTGACTTGGAAGCCTTGCGCAACTCCTCCTCGGGGATACCGATAGCGTCCTTCAAAGCACCACCGAAAGTGTTGATGGTCTTCACCTCATCCTGGGGCACTGAAGATGAGCCGTGGAGTACGATGGGGAAGCCGGGAAGCTCCTTCTCTACGCCTTCGAGCACGTCGAATGCCAATGGAGGAGGTACGAGGATACCTTCAGCGTTAACGGTGCACTGTTCGGGCTTGAACTTGTTGGCACCGTGTGATGTACCGATTGAGATGGCCAAGCTGTCGCAACCTGTGCGGGTAACGAAGTCTACAACCTCTTCGGGGCGTGTATAGGTATGGTGCTCGGCTACTACGTCGTCCTCAACGCCTGCCAAAACACCGAGCTCGCCCTCAACGGTTACGTCGAACTGGTGTGCATAGTCAACAACCTTCTTGGTGAGAGCTACGTTCTCCTCGTAGGGGAGGTGTGAACCGTCGATCATCACAGAAGAGAAGCCCATGTCGATACAAGACTTGCAGGTCTCGAAACTGTCACCGTGGTCGAGGTGAAGCACAATCTCGGGATGCTCGCAGCCGAGCTCCTTGGCATACTCTACAGCACCCTCAGCCATGTAGCGGAGAAGAGTCTGGTTGGCGTATGCACGAGCGCCCTTAGACACCTGGAGGATTACCGGAGACTTGGTCTCAACAGCAGCCTGAACGATGGCCTGGAGCTGCTCCATGTTGTTGAAGTTGAATGCAGGGATAGCATAGCCGCCCTTGATTGCTCTTGCAAACATATCGCGGGTGTTTACAAGGCCTAAATCTTTGTAATTAATCATTTTGTTTAGATTTATATTGTTATACAAACATTATTCCGTTGCAAATTTATAACTAATTTTCCTAAATACCTATATTAAGTAGACAAAAGATTCTTTAATTTGTATTTTTCACCAAAAAGTATCGTAAAGTCAAGAAAATGTTGTAAGTTTGTGCCACGTTATATAAACCAACTTAAAAATAACCAAAAATCACAGCGTATGAAACCGACATTATTTGTTTTGGCAGCCGGTATGGGCAGCCGTTACGGTGGTTTGAAGCAGCTCGACGGACTGGGTCCCAACGGCGAAACCATCATGGACTATTCTATCTTCGATGCTATCCGTGGAGGATTCGGCAAGATTGTATTCGTTATCCGCAAGGACTTTGAGCAGGACTTCCGCGACAAGGTACTGAGCAAGTATGAGGGTCATATCCCCACAGAGCTCGTATTCCAGGCTATCACTGACCTTCCCGAAGGCTTCACTTGCCCCGAAGAGCGCGTTAAGCCTTGGGGTACCAACCACGCCGTACTCATGGGTAAGGACGTAATCAACGAGCCCTTTGCTGTAATCAATGCCGACGACTTCTATGGCCGCGATGCATTTGCTGTAATGGGCAAGTGGCTCAGTGAGCTTCCCGAGGGCAGCGAAGGCAAATACAGCATGGTAGGCTTCCGTGTATGCAACACCCTGAGCGAGAACGGTACCGTAGCCCGTGGTGTATGTGCCACCAATGAGGCCGGTATGCTGACCGACGTTGTGGAGCGTACTGAGATCATGCGTGTTGATGGCGTTATCTCATACAAGGACGAGAATGGCGAATGGCAGCCTGTAGGCGAGGAGACACCCGTTTCTATGAATTTCTGGGGCTTCACACCCGACTACTTCAAGTACTCGGAGGCGCAGTTCGTTGATTTCTTGAAGGAAAACATCGACAAACCCAAATCAGAGTTCTTCATCCCGCTCGTAGTGGACACCCTCATCAATGGTGGCAAGGCTACATGCGAGGTGCTTGACACTACAGCCAAGTGGTTTGGCGTAACGTATGCAGCTGACCGTCCCGGCACAGTAGAGAAGATTCAGGCACTTGTTGACGCTGGCGAATATCCCAACAAGCTGTTCTGATTCAGGTTGTAAGGAACTATATTGTTGAGGGGCACCCGCGAGTGCCCCTCTTTTTATTGCTTAGAACGGGTAGCCTACGGCAAAGTGGAAGCAGAGGCCTTTGCCGAAGTGGGGCACATTGTAGTAGCCACGCTTGCCGGTAGCGTAGGGGATGTGGATGGGAATGCCCATGTCCGCACGGAGCACGAGGATGCGGAGATTGTAGCGAAGACCGATGCCGGTGCCTAAGGCGAGATCGCGTCCTAAGGTGTTCCATCGGAACTGTGCACCGGGGCGCACCTCATCGTGCCGTAGCAGCCATACATTGCCGGCATCTACGAAGAGTGCTCCGTTCAGTTGGGCGAGGAGTGGAAAGCGCCATTCAATGTTGGCTTCTAACTTGAGGTCACCTGTGTGGTCGATGTAGGCATAGCGTCCGCTCGAGTGGTAACTGCCTGGTCCTATGCCACGGAGCGGGAAGGCACGCAGGTCGTTGGCTCCACCCACATGGTACTGTTCGCTGAATGGGGCTACACGGCTGTTGCCATAGGCATATACGGCTCCAGCAATAAGGCGGGTGGCGAGGGTGTGGCGTGCCGGGAGGTGGTAGTAGCGACAGGCCTCGACGGAGCCTTTGATGAACTGGGCAAAGGGAGTGCTGAGGAGGGTCTTTCCACGTTCGCTGAACTTATGCCCGGTGGCGGCATAGACGAGTGAGGTGGCGGCACCTGCCGAGGTGAGCGAGACGGTAAGCTTGGAGGTGTTGTAGATGCCTGGGATGCTGTTGTCTCTTAAAGCGCTGTTGTCGTAGGTGGCAGTATAGGAGAGGGCGGGGATGAATTGATCGCGGAAGGAGAGACCAATGATAGGGTTGGCGGTCATCACGGAATCGAACCGGTGAGTGGTTTTCTCCAACGTGTTGAAGGTAAGACGGAAGGGGGTGACGCTGTGGGTGAGGTAATCGGAACTGGAGAAGGCATAGGTGAGGTTACCGCCAAAAGCCAGCATACGGAAGAAGCCGCCTCGGTTGAGCCAGTCAACATAGAGGCGCGAGGTGGTAGATACAGGGTGATGGTAATGATAGTGGTACCCGCCTGGAAAGAGCAGTTGGGGAACCGACATCGAAATGTCGGCACCCAGCTCGAAGGAGTTTACTACCGAACCTTCGCGGCGTAGTGCACGGTTGGTCTGCCATTCGTACGAACCTTTCAAGCGGAGCTGTATGACCTCGGCCATACGGAAGAGGTTCTTGCGCGAGAGGCCAATGACTGCACCGGGACCTATCTGGTCGTTGCTCTTGGCCGTGAAGTTGGTCTCCAGGGAGAATTCGTAGGGAGGCTCCAACAAGGTGCTGATGTATACGTCAAGCGTATCGCTCTTCGAAATGCTGTCGCGTGGTATATAGTTGATGCTTACGCCATTGAAGATACCCAAGCGGTTGAGCTCGCGCTGTGTGGCATCCTGTTCGGCTGGTGAATAGGTGCTGCCACGTAGGTGCCTTAGTCGAGAGCGCACCAATGTCTGGCGTATCGGTGTGTGTTTGCCTGTATACAGGTAGGTGAAGAAGGGAGTGGAGAGCGTGTCGGTGAGTGGTTCGTTGGGCTCGTTGCGCACGGCAAGGTAGGTGTGCCCTATGTGCCAGGGACGGGTGACGTAGGCTGGCAATGCTCCGCGTGGTTCGATACGCAGTTGGGCCTGCCCTTTGTGTAGGGTGGTATCGGCCAGGATGGTGATCATGTCGGGACGGAAATAGTAGTAGCCGTGTTGGCGGAAGAGGCTGAAGAGTCGGTTGCGCTCACCGCTCAGTGTGGTGTAGCTCAGTTGATCGCCTTGGCGTAGGAGACGCCCAGCCGATGTGGCACGCACGAGGCTGTCCATCGAGGCTGTGAAACCACGATACTCCACTTGTCCGTAGCGTATGGGAGTGCCCAACTGCATCGTGTAGGATAGCTCGGCCTTCTTCGGGCTCTCGAGCGTGTCGATATGGTACGTGACATCGCTCCCGAAATAGCCATAGTTTTTCAGCGTATTCTTGGCCACTTCAGCTCGGAATTTGGGATTGACGGTGGAGATAAGTATGGGTTGTGATGCAAAGGTCTTGAAGATCCATCGACGCAGTCCGGTGCTGTCGTCTACAAAAGCATTATATGCCCACAAGCCGATAGGGAGGGGTATGCGGTAGCGTGAGCTGCCCAGCAGGGCATTGTTGGGTGGTGACACGAAGGCTACCTTGGCTTCGGCTATGGCCTTGTCGCGCAAGGGAGAGTTGGGGGCATCTGTCACTTCGATGGAGCGAGTGCCGGTATAGAGCAGTTCGCCCTCGGGAAGTCTACTCACGGTGGAGCAGGAGCCGAGCAGCATGACTGCAATGAGCAAGTATGTGAGTTTTCGGCTGTTCATGGTTTATAGTTTCAGTTTTCTCAGTTGTCTGCGGTAGGCATATCCCACACCTGTTTCGCGGATTTCACCTTCGAGGATGCTCTCATAGTTCTTGTCATAGAAGAAGCGCAGATATTGGCTGCCATTGGGCACTATGCGCCACTCTATGCTGATGTTGTTGATGATGTCATCACTCTCTATGCGCTCATTGCTGGTGGTGACACTGCCTCCTATGACTATGCGTATGCGGTCGTTCCACAAACGCTTGGCTATGCTGAACGAGTAGTCGGTGCGGGTACTCACACCACTCACACCATCCTGCAGAGGCTCTATCCCTACGCTGACATCTACCGTACGGAAGGCATCGCGCGAGATATTGTCGAGCTGCGACTGCAGAAAACCCATCAGGGCGGTATTCATCAGGTTTCCTGTGCCACCTTCGCCAAGGTATAGGCCAGTGGTGAGCAGGGCTACGGCAAGCTTGCTCCGTTCGTCGGGCGAGAGGGCGGCAAGCGTGTTTTGCATTGATGCGCTTTCGGGTGCCGTGAGGGTAAACTGCAGCCCCAGTTTGTTCATTGTGTCAGTGAGGGTGATGCCTGTCAGGAACAATACCGACTGGGGGGAGCCATCGAGGGTGACCGAGGCTCTGATGCGGTCTTCGGCTACGATATTGAGCATGGGATTGGTGGCATTGCCCGACCATTGTACAGTGCTTCCTGGACGTATGTTCATCTGGTGCACGTGTAGCAGAGGAATGTTCATGTTCAGCGTACCTGATTCAATGGTGTATTTCCCCGATAGGCGCAGGCCGCTGGCAGGGATATATTGCAGGTTCAGGTTGCCGCCACCTTGCAGGTTGCCGGTGTTTTGTCCGCTGCCACCCAGCAGTACCTCCAGCTGCACTGTCGGGGCAATGTCTATGTTCAGGTCCATGGAGAATCCGTAGGAGGCATAGTGTCGTACAACCGTGGGGGTAGCGGCTCTCTCCTGTTGGGAGAAGTCGGTGAAAGTAATCACATTGTCAAGTTGGTTGCCCGAGGTGAGTATGGCATCCTTATAGATATAATGTATGTATGAACCCGTGCGTAGTTTCAGGTTCCCGGTGAGCGAGAGTGCATCGTAGGGGCCGTCAATGGCCACCTCTCCGCTCACGAGGGCACTGCCGTAGAGTATAGATTGGGCGGTACGCCTTTGTAGCAGATCGGCTCCCTGTGCCCTGAGGGTGAGGTGCAGAGTAGGTGTCGTATGCAACAGGGCGATGTGTCCGTTGAGTGTGAGCGGCTGCTTGCTGCTCCCTGGGTATAGGGGTAGGTCGGTGAGGGTGAAGCGACCCTTTCTGAAGGGTATCGCCAGCGTGTCACGTGCCTGTAACTGTAGGCTGTAGGTGGGTAGCGTGTAGTGCAGGTCGGTGAGAGTGAGTGTGCCCGAGAGATTGTCGGGAGTAAAGTCGTCGGCCCATACGGCTGTAGCTTGTAACGAGGTGCTCAGCCGCATGGTAGAGGTGCTCCAGTCCAGTCGTTCCGATTGTACTTTGGCATGCACCACTCCTTCGGTGTAGTGGGCTGTTAGTGAGGCGTTGCGGGCACTTATCCCCTTTGCCGAGAAACCATTCACCGTCACTTGGGCAGCCAATCCGTGGTGGGCTTCGCGTAGGCTGCCCTGTATCGTGTCGTAGTCGATGCCTATGAGCGACAGGTAGTGGCTCACGGGATTGTCGGTGCCTATCGATAGTTCGGCTACAATCCCTGACAGGTAGTGAGTGTAGGTTACGGCAGCTGTGTCGGCAGGTAGCTGCCATTGCCAAGGGAATCCCTGAGTATGTGCCCGGATGGCAAGTTGAAGGTCGCTCGACTGCATTCCCAGTGCCAATGAATCGGCCGAGAGATCGAGGTGCAGTGCCAGATCCTGTGGATTGGTCGTTCGGGTGGGGGTGGTTAGTGTGATGCCATACATGCGTCCGTGCAGTGAGTAGTAGGTAGGGGATGCATGCAATGTCAGATTGCACAGAAATGTCGGGTGCAACTCTTCGCTTGTCAGCTGCAGACCCTTCAAGTCAATGTCGGCAACGTTGGCATGCAGGTGAGCCTCGATGTTCTCGTCGGTGAATCGAGCGGTACCATTCAGTTGTAGGCGCATCAGCGTGTCTGCATAGCTGATAGCTGTATGCAGTTGCCGGTCGTCGAGGGTGGCGTGCACCGTGGCATTGGTTAGCGCATGTTTGTCCCATTGCAGGGAGTCTATGTGCAGGCGGGCATCTATGGAGGTGCTGTTGTCTTGGAGGTCTAACCCTTTGCCCGTGATGGTAGTTCGCAGGGTGGCAGTGTGCAGGGAGCCTTGTGGCCATAGTTGCCGCATGTCAAGTGTGCGTGTAGCTGCCGTCAGACTATAGCTCTGTGTGCTGGGTTTGTAGCCACCATCCAGTGCTATACTGCCGTCGTGGATATGCAGAAGCAATTGTGTGTGCAGCGTATCGGCAGCATAGTCTACGGTGCCTCGTAAGGCAATGCTGTCAGGTATTGCGACGGGTGTTTCCAAGGCCGTGGTCAATGCTCCAATTTCCCAAGTGCGGGCATCGAAGCTAAGGCTCGCCCTCCGTTGTTGGCTGTCATTGATGGCGAGGATATCCCCGTCTATCGCTATGTCGAGAATCGATGCCCATGATATCTCGCATTGCTGTACGTGCAGCGTGTCGGGAGTACCATTTATGGCCAATGCTACACGGAGCGGTGGAGTGCTCTCTGATGTTCCTAAAATGGTGGAAACTTCACTTATCGTAGAATTGAGGGGGGCGAATATTTTGAGCAAATCCGTCACGTCGGTGTGCCCGATAGTCGCTGCTAACGTACCCTCTATACGTCCTCCGTTGGTTAGTCGGGTGTATCCGGTGAGAGACGACTCATCGGTGTGGAAACTGAGGTGGGGAAACTCTACCATATCCTTGGTGAGGAGTAGCGTGAGCGCCCCTTCCCGTAGCGTGATGCCTCGTTCCTCGATGAAGGTGAGGGAGGTGAGAACGGCACTGGTGGCTATGGGCGAGTGGCTTATTGAGTCTATGTGCATGGCTATCTCCGTCAAGTGCCACTCACGGGCGGCATCCTTATAGTTGATAGTGCTCTCATCGAGGCTGGTGTGCCCGATGTGCAGTGTCAGAGGCAATGTCTTTTTCACGTCTTTGGGCCGTCCCCTTCCTTGCTGCTGTGTCAGAGCCATCGAACAGCCAGTGAGGTCAATGTCACCTACTGTCAGATGCCACTCACGCCATGCATAATGAATGTTGCTTAGATGCAGACGGCGTATGTCACCGTGGATGCGTAGCGAAGTTATCAGCGTGTCGGTATGCAGCGTCACTCCCTCCAGCGTGAGGTGGTGGGCTATCACCTGTCCCTTCAGCAGTGGACGCAGGCGGATGTGGGTGTCTACATGCTCTACAGCCAGCAACGAGTCTATTTGTACATCGCTCGCCTCTATGCGTAGCGGCCACCGGAGGCGCACCTCACTGGCCTGTATGTTGAGTCCGCTCAGTTCCGACAGCTGGTGTATAGCCCATTCTCGCCCTATCTGCTGTGTGACAGGGAGGTATAGTAGCGTCACTATACATACGGGCATCAGTAGCAGTATCACGATTCCTGCTGCCAGCCATCGGAGTATTCTCTTCATACCTGGAGACTATATCTTGTTTCCGAAACAGCCGTAGAGGGCTGATTGTTTCAAGAATGAAGACTTAAAAATGGTATAAGGGATACTTCATCAGTCTGAACTAATGAAGAGAAGCTATAAATGTTTTCTTTACGTGATTTGTGTAGAACCTTTCCCTTTATATTTACGTATAGTTGTGATGCAACAAACAAATGTGCCTGGGATCATATTCCCTACTTGAGTATATCTATCAAGTAGGTAACCTTGGCTGTGATGGTGGTGTTGGCCGAGCGGCCAAAGGGATCGGCTTTGGCATTGCCGAACATATCGGAGAGCCCATAAAAATAGCGGCCTTCGATGATGAAGTTGCCGATGGCGGTCTTCAGTTCTATGCCTGCACCACCTGCAATGCCGTATTCGAGGAGGTTCTCTATTTCCTTACCGTACTGTGAGGTGATACCGTTGGGACGGTAGCTCTCATCCCAAGGATGCTCGTCAGTGAATCCATAGAACTCCTCATCGCCAAGGTAGAGGCCTATTTGGGGACCTGCATTGACGAAGTATTGCAGGCCACGTTCCTCTTTACCCCACCCGAGATGGGCAAAGAAAGGTATCTCAACGTAGTTGGTGATGCGGTGATAGGTGTTGTGGCTACCGTCTTCGATGGTCTCGATCCAACCGCGTTGGGCGAAGTTGACCTCAAGCTGGGCAGCACAGATGAGGGAGAAATATTTCTCCGTGGTGTAACGTAGGGTAATGCCGCCGGTATAGCCCGGCTGCAGGCCTTGCTTGATGGTGGGACTGAAGTCAACGCTGCTAAGGTTGTAGCCGGCATTGAAGCCTATGGCGAGGTTGTCGCGCAGTTGGCCTACCTGGGCAAAGATGTTGGTGGCTATCAGTGCTGTAACCAGTATGCTCAGTACTCGTTTCATCAGTCGAAGTCGATTTTTTGTAGTGTGTAGTCGTTGCTGAAGTGGATGAAGAAAGCTTTACGGTTGATAAAGCCGCCCCAATTATTGACACGCTCAAACTTGAATCCTGTCTGTATGGGGGTATACTCCATCTCGGGCAAGCGGTTGTCTATATCGGTACCGTATAGATGCAGTGCCTTGAGGAAATAGTAGCCGATGTCGAATCCGAGGATGGCGTATTTGGGGTATCGGTTGACAATCTCCTTGCTATATACCCGGCGGAATTTCTTGTGGTAATCAACGGCTATAGGTAACAGGTTGTTGGTATAGAAGGAGGAGTAGAAGTAGGTGTCGATCTCATAGAATGAGGCCAAGTGATTGTTGGTGTATACCTGATATTGCGGGTAGCCAAAGAGGTGCAGGTCGTATTTTGTGGTGGCGGTATCGCGCACGAGTAGTTGGAATACGGGCATCATATTGTTGAGGCTGCCGCTCTTTTCGGAGGTCATCATAAGGATGTTCTGATGCTTGAGACTCAGGTGGGCACGTATGGTATCCTTATTGGTGGCGGTATCGGCAGGCAATACGGTGAAGGGGGCCTGACGGTTGGTGAGCTCCTGCTTGAAACCGGCAACAATATCGTCTTCGTCCTCGTTGGGAGAGTCGAAGAAGATGACGTTGGGGTGGGGGAACTGACGGAAGAAGTGGTCGTACACCTCGGAGTAGAAATAGCTCTGTGGAGTGTTCACCTGGTATAGGTAGGGGTTGGTGAATACCTCGTCGACATTACGCTCGAAAGGTATTACTACGCGGATGCCTGTGGTGTCGGCAAAGGTGGCAACTTCGGTGATGTGCTTCTCGTGCACGGGACCGAAGATGATATTCATCTCACGCATCTCGGGACGATTCAGTATGGGGACGATGGATTGGTGGCCATCGCCAGAATCGTATAGGTGGAGGTCTATGGAAACACCCTCTTTCTTGAGACTGTCGAGGGCTAAGAGGAAACCTTCGTAGAATTCTACCATCTTGGCACGGTCGCTATTCAAAGCGGCACTGTCGAGCATGAAAGGAAGTATGATGGCTGCCTTTATCTGTTTGATATCCATCACTTTCTCCTTTGACTCGGCGAAGAGGCTCTCGTCAGAGGGGATAATGGGTTGTGTGGGTTCTGTAACAGGTGTGGTAGGTTCGTGAGTGGGAGCCTGTTCACCTTTGGCATAGGGGATGCAGATGGTCTCGCCACGTTTCAGCTTGCGGGTACGTAGCTCGGGGTTAGCATTGATAAGCTCCAGCTCGGTGATTCTGTACATACGGCTGATACGGTAGATGTTCTCTTTGCGCTTTACAACGTGTTCGGTCTTGCATCGCGATTGTGGAGTAGGGGACGCTGTGTTCTGGGCATTGCCTTGCTGCTTTCCTATCAGCGGATTGGGCTCGGTCACCTTTTGTGCAGAATCGTGGGTGCTCGTTTCTGTTTCCTTTTGCGGAATCACGATTACCTGGCCTACCTTGAAGTTCTCGGCACTCAAGCCGGGATTGGCGTTGCATATCTCACGGGCTGAGAGACCATATATCACGGTGAGGCGATAGAGGGTTTCGCCCGTCTTGATGGTGTGGAAGCGTTGTCCCTCTCCGGCAGTCTGTGCCGTATTGTCGGTGGTCGCTTGCGTGTTTGTCTGTGGTATGCGCAGTTGTTGGCCTACCTTGATGACAACATCGCTCCCGGGGTTCAGGGCAATGATGTCGGCTTCGGTGACTCCGTACATGCGTGATATGGAGTATAGTCCTTGTCCCTTGGTTACAGTGTGCAGGAAGTAGCTGTTTGATTGTGCTGCCGCCCATTGTACGGATAGGGACGCTATGAACAGCAGAATTATATGTCTTAGTTTATTCATAATCTTGGTTTATAAGGATAATGTTATCGTATAAACAAAAGTTCGCGATACTTGGGCAATGGCCACAGGCTGTCGTCAACTACCTCCTCGAGGTCATCGATGTAGGTACGCAGTTCCTCAAGCTTGGGTGCTACGGTGTCGTGGTAGGCCACGGCCTTCTCGTACTGGCTTGGTATGCGGTTGGCCACCTTGCGACATTCGATCATCTCGGCCACACCGCTCTCTATCTTATGCACGAGATTGGCGATGCGACGGATGAGGTTGATGTTCGAGGCTGACAGTGCTTCACCCTCGGCTCCGAGAATCTCTTTCATCTTGTATACGTTGTCGACAAGCTGCCCCTGATACTTGGTAGCCACGGGGATGATGTGGTTGATGGCCATGTCGCCGAAGATGCGGGCCTCAATCTGTATCTTTTTGGTATATATCTCCCACTTGATTTCGTTGCGGGCTTCGAGCTCGGCACGGGTCATGATGCTGAGGCTCTCAAACATCTGCACGCTGCTGTCATTGGCATAGGCCTTGAAAATGTCGGGTGCCGAGGTCTCGCAGTCAAGTCCGCGGCGGGCTGCCTCGGCCTTCCACTCCTCGCTGTATCCGTTGCCGTCGAAGCGGATGGGCTTGCAGTAGGTGATGAGCTTCTGTATCTCCTTGATGAGGGCTTCGCGCTTGTCCATGCCGCTGGCAATGAGGGCATCTACATGTTGCTTGAACTCTACCAGCTGTTCGGCTACGGCACCGTTGAGGGCTATCATGGCACAGGCACAATTGGCCTCGGAGCCTACGGCACGGAACTCGAAGCGGTTACCGGTGAAGGCAAAGGGTGAGGTGCGGTTGCGGTCGGTATTGTCGATGAGCAGTTCGGGTATCTGTGGCATCTCGAGTATGCGTTTGCCTGTCTTGCCGGCTATCTTGAACAGCTCCTCGCTGGATGAGTTCTCCAAGGCATCGAATAGGCCGGTGAGCTGTTTGCCCAGGAACGAGGAGATGATGGCGGGCGGTGCCTCGTGTCCGCCGAGGCGGTGGGTGTTGTTGGCACTCATGATGGAGGCTTTCAATAGTCCGTTGTGGCGGTATACGGCTGCCAGCGTGTTGACCACGAAGGTGATGAACATGAGGTTATCCTCGGGGGTCTTGCCAGGCGACATCAGACGGTGGCCACGGTCGGAACCGAGGCTCCAATTGTTGTGCTTGCCCGAACCATTGATGCCGGCGAAGGGCTTCTCGTGGAGCAGGCAGCGGAATCCGTGCTTGCGGGCTATCTTCTTCATCAGTATCATCACCAGCATGTTGTGGTCGCAGGCAATGTTGGTCTCCTCATAGATAGGGGCCAGCTCAAACTGGTTGGGGGCGGCTTCGTTGTGACGTGTCTTGGTGGGGATACCGAGCTTCAGTGCCTCTATCTCCAGCTCCTTCATGAAGGCTGCCACACGCTCGGGGATGGCACCGAAGTAGTGATCCTCGAGTTGTTGATCCTTGGCCGAGCCATGCCCCATCAGTGTACGGCCCGACATCAGCAGGTCGGGGCGGGCGGCATAGAGCCCTTCGTCGACAAGGAAATACTCTTGCTCCCAGCCGAGGTACGAGGTCACGCGCTTCACCTCAGGGTCGAAGTAGTGGCACACCTCCGTGGCTGCCTTGTCTACGGCATGCAATGCCTTGAGCAGCGGTGCCTTGTAGTCGAGCGCCTCGCCTGTGTAAGAGAGGAATACGGTGGGGATACACAGCGTGTCGTCCATCACGAAAGCGGGTGATGTGGGATCCCAGGCCGAGTAGCCGCGGGCCTCGAAGGTGGCACGTATGCCGCCATTGGGAAATGACGAGGCATCGGGTTCCTGCTGCACCAGCAGCTTGCCGTCGAAGGTCTCTATCATGCCTCCTTTGCTATCGTGCTCCACGAAGGCATCGTGCTTCTCGGCAGTGGTGTCGGTGAGTGGGTGGAACCAGTGGGTGTAGTGTGTTGCACCCAGCTCCATAGCCCAGCGCTTCATGCCGTCGGCCACCTGGTTGGCGATACTGCGTTCCATAGGGGCACCGTGCTCGATGACGTCGACCATCTTGCCATATACCTCGGTGGAGAGATAGCGTGCCATCTTCTCCTTGTTGAATACGTTGATTGCGAAATATTCTGTAGGGCGCTCGGCGGGTATTTTCACCTCCAGCGGGCGTTTCTTGAATGCCTCGCCGATAACCTCGAATCGTAATGTTGCCATGCTTTAATGAATTAAAGTGCAAAATTAGTGCAAGCCGAGAGAAATGCCAAATTTATTTGAGCATTTCCGAGGCGCAGCCTAATTTCTGCTTGTGCAGAGCGAGTTAAAATTAGTGCAAGCCGAGAGAAATGCCAAATTTATTTGAGCATTTCCGAGGTGCAGCCTGATTTCTGTGATGCAGTACCTTTTAGTCTATCCAGCCCTTCCCTTGGCGTACAATCTCCAGCTCGCCGTCGATGCAGCTGACCACGGTGCTCATTTCGGTGCCTCCCTCGCCGCCGTCGATGATGAGGTCTACGCGGTCGCCATACTTCTCATCGATGAGTTCGGGCAGGGTCATATATTCGGTGTCTTCGTTCTCTGCCACCTTCAGGCTGGTCGAGAGTAGGGGAGCACCCAGCACCTCGCATATCTCGCGGGTGATGGAGCAGTCGGGGATGCGTATACCCACCTCCTTGCGGTTCTTGAATATCTTGGGCAGTCGGTTTCCTGCGGGCAGGATGAAGGTGAAGGGGCCTGGCAGGTTGTCGCGCATGAGGCGGAAGGTGTCGTTGTCGATACGTACCAGTTCGCTCACACTGCTGATGTCGTGACTCACCACCGAGAGCAGATGGTGCTTGGTGTCGATACCCTTGATTTCGCATACGCGCTCTATGGCCCGCTCCTTCAGGGCGTGGCACCCGATGGCGTAGGTGGTATCGGTGGGGTAGATGATGACACCACCATTGTTGAGCACCTCGGCTATATGGTCGAGATCCCGGCGTGAGTTATTGTTGTTGTAGAGTTTCAGTAGCATGGCATTTGTGTGTTTTCGTATTGCGGTGCTAATTTAATGGATTTTTGGGAGAAAATAGCAAATAAGCACTAATTTTAACTTGTTCCAGCAAGTTGAATTTAGGTTGTGGCTCGGAAAAATTGCAAATAAATTTAACTTTGTTGAATTTCTGCCTCGCTCAGTTATAGAAAAGTAAACTTTTCCACAACATTCACTCGTTAAAATTTGGTTTTTCTCTCGGCTTGCACTAATTTTGTCGGCGGAAAGATGCCGGAGTGGTCGATCGGGCCGCACTCGAAATGCGGTGAACGGGCAACTGTTCCCAGGGTTCGAATCCCTGTCTTTCCGCACTAATGTTAGGTATAAAGACACCGGTATCGGTGTCTTTTATCATTTTCTCTACTTTCACTCGTTGAAATTTGGCATTTCATTCAACTTGCACTATCTTTGTCCCCACTTTTTGAGAAATTAAGTTTTTTTATGTTGTATTACCTTGTAATAAAGTACGGCATTGGCTGAGAGAAAAGTAGAACCCGGTGGTAACATCATCGATATCAAGCACGTGTCTAAATGGTTCGGAGACAAGCAAGTGCTGGATGATGTGAGTTTGTACATCAGAAAGGGAGAGTTCGTCACCATCCTTGGTCCCTCGGGATGTGGTAAGACGACCCTTTTACGAATCTTGTCGGGCTTTGAGACCGCATCAGAGGGCGAAATCCTGTTGGAAGGCGCAGACATTACACAGACGCCACCGCATCAGCGGCCGATGAACACGGTATTCCAGCGCTATGCGTTATTTCCACATCTCAACGTATATGACAACATTGCTTTCGGTCTGAAACTCAAGAAGACCAAGGCCAACATCATAGAGAACAAGGTGCGGCGTGCCTTGAAGATGGTGGGCATGACCGACTATGAACACCGCGATGTGAACTCGCTCTCGGGCGGGCAGCAGCAGCGTGTGGCCATAGCGCGTGCCATCGTCAACCAACCCACGGTACTCCTCCTCGACGAACCCCTCGCAGCGCTCGACCTCAAGATGCGCAAGGACATGCAGATGGAGCTCAAGGAGATGCACAAGACGCTGGGTATCACCTTTATCTACGTCACCCACGATCAGGAAGAGGCGCTCACACTGAGCGACACCATCGTGGTGATGAGCGAGGGCGTGATACAGCAGATAGGTACTCCTACGGATATATATAACGAACCGGAAAACTGTTTCGTGGCCGACTTTATCGGCGAGAGCAATATCCTCAACGGTACCATGGTGGAGGACCGCCTGGTGCGCTTCATGGACACGGAGTTCAAGTGTGTCGACGAAGGCTTCGGCGAGAACGTTCCCGTCGACGTGGTCATCCGCCCCGAGGACATCTATATCATGGCTCCCACGGAGAGCGCCATGCTTCACGGGCGCGTGTCGTCGTGCATCTTCAAGGGTGTACACTACGAGATGACCGTGCAGCTCCCCAACGGCTATGAGCTGATGGTGCAGGACTACAATGCCTTCGAGCCGGAGACTGACGTGAGCCTCATCATTAAGCCATCAGACATCCATGTGATGAAGAAGGAACGCACCAGCAACACCTTCGATGCCGTCGTGGTGGATGACACACACATCGACATGTTGGGAGCCACCTTCGAGTGTCTGTCCCACGGACTCGAGAAGGGCAAGGAGGTGACCGTTGAGGTGGATTTCGACAAGATAGAGCTCACCGATGACAAGGAAGACGGTCTCCTGGAGGGCGATGTGCGTCTCATATTATATAAAGGTAACCACTATCACCTCACCATCGTGACCGATGAGGACGATTATCTCTACGTAGATACCAACGACGTGTGGGACGATGGCGACATGGTGGGCATCAATATCCTGCCGGGCGACATCAGGATAATAAGTTGATTTTCCCATGAACAAGTTCATCAAATTCATATCCCGCCGTAGCTCGTGGTCTATTCCCTACGTGATTTTCCTCCTGTTGTTCGTGGTGCTTCCGCTGATACTCATCGGTGTGTATGCCTTCATGGACTACGGCGGCAACTTTACCGTGGCCAACTTCGTCAAGTTCATCGAGCAGCCCGAGGCCATCAAGACCTTCGTCTATTCCGTGGCCATTGCCATCATCACCACCTTCCTATGCATACTGTTGGGCTATCCCGCGGCATACATACTGAGTAACCGGGAGTTCAATCGCTCCAAGACGATGGTGCTGCTCTTCATCCTGCCCATGTGGGTCAATATACTCATCCGTACGTTGGCCACCGTGTCGCTCTTCGACATCACCGGCATACCGCTCGGCGAGGGTGCCCTGCTTTTCGGCCTTACCTACGACTTCTTGCCCTTCATGATCTATCCTATATACAATACGATGATGAAGATTGACAAGAACCTCATCGAGGCGGCACAGGACCTCGGAGCCAACCAGATGCGCGTGTTCCTCAAGGTGATACTGCCCCTCTCCATGCCCGGTGTGGTGAGCGGTATCATGATGGTGTTCCTGCCCACGATATCGACTTTCGCCATCTCCGAACTGCTGACGATGAACGATATACGTCTCTTTGGCTCCATCATTCAGGAGAACATTATGCTAAGCGACACGATGAACTACGGTGCAGCCCTCTCACTCATCATGCTGCTCATCATAGGCATCACCAGCTTCTTCAGTGGCGACGACGAGGGAGAGGTGAGTCATGGAGGAATTATATAAATTAAAATGATGAATTAAGAATTAAAAAATGGTATCACAATCCACTGAGATGTTAGGTACTTCCGATTTTAATTTACGGTTTTTATCAGTTCTAATTTTTAACTTTTAATTTTTAACTAAAGGGAATGAACGCAAAAAAGATATTAGCCAAAGGGTATTTGTGGTTGCTGCTGGCAATCCTCTACACCCCAATCCTCATCATTGCCATCTTTTCGTTCACCGAGACGAAGGTGCTGGGCAACTGGACGGGTTTCTCGCTGAAGCTCTACACCAATCTTTTCGACGGCGGCATGTCGAACTCGCTGATGAGCGCCATACAGAACACCATCATCATAGCTCTCGTGGCCTCGTCCATCGCCACGGTGCTCGGTAGCGTGGCTGCCATTGGTATCTATAACCTGAAGGCTCGTCAGCGCCAGGCGGTCAACTTCCTCAACAACATACCGCTCATCAACCCCGACATCATCACCGGTATCTCGCTCTTCCTGCTCTTTGTGGCACTGGGCATATCGCAGGGCTACACCACCGTAATCCTCGCCCACGTCACTTTCTGTACCCCCTACGTGGTGCTCAGTGTGATGCCGCGCCTCACGGGCATGAACCCTAATATCTACGAAGCCGCCCTCGACCTGGGTGCTACTCCCTTCCAGGCTCTGCGCAAGGTCATCATTCCCGAAATCAAGCCTGGTATCATCAGCGGCTTCATCCTCTCGTTCACCCTTTCCATCGACGACTTTGCCGTGAGCCTCTTCACCAAGGGAAACATCGGACTCGAGACCCTCTCCACTTACATCTACTCCGATGCACGCAAGGGTGGTCTCACTCCCGAGCTGCGTCCCTTGTCCACCATCATCTTCGTCACCGTACTCGTACTGCTTATTATTATCAACCGACGCCAAACCAAGAGCAGAGATAAGCTTGCTTAATCTATGCCGAGGTGCGAAGGAGAGAACATCCTTACGTGGCCGATGTGGTACGTGGGGAAACCTGTGGGACAGCGAGGGGTAGGTGTAGCCACTGTCCGCGGACGGCCAGGATGGGTCGGACACACCGGCATCGGGCGCGTCTCCTGTGGGGGGCTCCGATGCCCTGTCTTTTTCTCTCCTCGCGCTGTCTACAGCATTCTCAGTATCCGCCTGTTGGCCTTGTCTATCTCCATATAGTCAAATGATGCCAGGTATATCTGTGTGGTCTGCTCTGACTCGTGTCCCATGCTTTCACTGATGATGGAGATGGGTATGTGTGATGAGCGGGCGATGCTGGCCCATGAGTGGCGGGCTACGTACATCGTGAGGGGGAAGTCGAGGTGTATCATCGTGCCTATCTGCTTCAGCTTGTAGCACAGCCACGACGAGCGGCTTTTGTATTGCTGCCGTTCGTCGATGCCCTCTTGCCTGATCAGGGGGAGCAGGTAGCGTGCTCCATCCTGGTGGTGTCTGTCTATGATCTCCTGCATGCACCTCTCCCATTTGATTGATAGCTGCTGCCCGGTCTTGTGCCGTGTGTAGATGAGCCTTCCGCCCGTGAGGTTGTGCGGTGTGAGGTATGCCATGTCTATCAGGGACATGCCCCGTGTGTAGAAACTGAACATGAACATGTCGCGGGCGAGATCCAGCCCCCGGCTGCCTGTGAGGTCCAGCTCTTTGATGAGCTTGATGTATCTTAGAGGAATGGCTCGCTTGATAGTCTTGTCGATACCCGTATAGACCGGTCTGAACGGGTGTTGCTGTATGGTGAGCCCCCTCTCTACCGCTCGGTTGTAGGTGGCGCGCAGGATGCGCATATAGAAGGATGAGGTGTTCGGGGTGATGCCGCACGAGTGCAGGTATGCTTCGTATCTGAGCATCAGGGTCTCGTCAATGTCGGTGAAGCGTATGTCCTTGCCGGCACTGAAGCGGCTTATGCTGTTCAGTGCGGCAGTGTAGGTCTCTGCCGTGCGTTCTCTGCCGCAGGAGCGGAACTGGGTTATCAACTGCTGCATGAAGCTGAAGAGGGTGTCGCTGCCGTTTTTGCGCGGTTCGTTGAGAGCTGCCCTGAAATTGAGTCGGATGATTGTCATTGCTGCAATAATGATTAAGTGAATGAAAATTTTTTCTTTAGGAAATATTGCCTAATTTTGTGCCAAATAAAGTAAAAAAATAATAATGATTTTCGTTGATGATACAGTTTCAATGTGACTACAATGAAGGTGCGCATCCGCTGATTATGGAGAGGCTGGTGGGCACCAATATGGAGCAGACGGTGGGGTATGGCGAGGATCCCTATTGTGAGGAGGCGCGCCGGCTGGTCAGGCAGGCGTGTGGATGCAGTGATGCCGATGTGCACTTCCTGGTGGGAGGTACGCAGGCCAACACTACGGTCATTGCCCACCTGTTGCGACCCTATCAGGGGGTGCTTGCTGCCGTGAGCGGGCATATCAATGTGCATGAGACGGGAGCGATAGAGAGCACGGGGCATAAGGTGCTGGCCCTGCCTACCGGCGATGGCAAGATTACGGCCGCGCAGATAGAGGAGGCCATGCTGGCACATCTGCACGAGGATGGCCCTGAGCACATGGTGCAGCCCGGGATGGTGTATCTGTCGTTCCCTACAGAGATCGGCACCATCTATTCCCATGCCGAGCTGAGAGGCATACGTGAGGTGTGTGACAGGTACTCCCTGCCGCTGTTTGTCGATGGTGCCCGTTTGGGCTATGGGCTTTGTTCGCCTGAGTGTGACATCACTTTGCCCGAGCTGGCACGGTTGGTGGACGTGTTCTATATCGGTGGTACCAAGGTGGGGGCGCTCTTTGGCGAGGCTGTGGTGATCGTGGGTGAGGCGCTGAAGAGGGACTTCCGCTATAGTATCAAGCAGCATGGCGGGATGCTTGCCAAGGGGCGCCTTCTCGGCTTGCAGTTCTCGACGTTGTTTGCCGACAATCTCTATTTTGCTGTCTCCCGGCAGGCTGTCGATGAGGCTATGCGCATAAAGTCTGCATTGCAGGCCAAGGGCATAGCCTTCTTGATAGACAGTCCTACCAATCAGCAGTTCCCCATATTCAACAAGGAGCAGTTGGCCGCCTTGTCCGACGATTTCCTGTTCTCCGTGTGGCAGCAGGTTGACGAGGAGCATACGGCAGTGCGTATATGCACCAGTTGGGCAACGAAGCGGGAGAATGTGGACAGGCTGATTGCTGCAATAGGCCGGATGCCTTAACCGAAGGGCGTTTTTTTTCGGGACAGGAATACCGCCTGTGGAGTAAAAGTTGTATATTTGCATTGTCATACATGTGACGGATAGGACTCTTGGATAAGTATAAAGCAAACTATATTCATGAAATACAATTGTTTAATTACTAACAAAAAAGTAAGGGAATTATGAAAAATGTGAAAAAGGCGATTGCTCTCGTGGCAGTCATTATGGGTGTTTCTACAGTATCATTGGCTCAGAATGGTTTTTCTGTACGTGCAGGCGGTAACTTCCCGGTTGGGACATTCGCACAGGGTAAGATTACTGATCTGGCATTGAGCTCTCTAAAGTCGGAGCTGGGTGGTGCTGCTACAGGTTTCAATGTAGGTGTCAAGTATCAATTAGGTCTCTTGGGAGACCTTAGTGCTTTTGCATCGGCAGACCTTTTCTACAATGGTTTGAAGAGTGACATTAAAGAGGCTATGCAGGTTGATGGTGCGGATGTGGTTGCTCCTGCCTATATGAATATCCCTGTAATGGTCGGTGCAAACTACACCATCTTGGATATTATTGGCACTACCCTTTGGGCTGAGGCAGGTATTGGTGTTAACTTCCGTAATATAACGTCAAGTACTTTTGCTGCAGCTGTTGGTAGTTTGGTCTCAGGCAGTACTGAGTCTGATTACGATCTTTCTACCTCTTTTGCATGGCAGGTTGGTGTAGGCGTTTCTGTAAGCAGTAAAGTATCCCTTGGATTACATTATTATGGTTTCGGCGCTGCTGATGTTCGTGGCGAGCAAACTGCTTCAGGTAACTTGGGAGGTCTCATCGATGGGGCAACTAAGCCTGTAGATTTCACTTTGGGTAAGCTCAACCCATCGATGGTAGTAATCCGCTTAGGGTATCATTTCTAATCGGGCGGTTTTGTGAAAGATAGGGCATCACGTGAGTGGTGCTCTTTTTTTTCTGCTTGATGTCGGTGCGGAACGGAGTATTTTGCTTATATTTGCATGATAATAATAAGTGACAGGATATGAAGCTATGCAATAACTACTCGTTGCTCCCTCATAATACATTCGGGATGGATGTGTGTGCGACTCTGTTCGTGGAGTACGACACGGTGAGTGAGTTGCATGATTTTCTTTTGTCAGAGACATTTGGTAAGCACCGGTCTCATTTCATCCATATAGGGGGGGGCAGTAATCTGCTTTTTGCTGGCGACTATCATGGGCTGGTGATGCACTCGGCTATATGTGACCTCACGGTGGTGGAGGATACTCCGAACAGCCTATTGTTACGTGTGGGGGCTGGCTATGTGTGGGACGAGCTTGTGGCCTATTGCGTAGAGCACGGCTTGGCAGGTGTGGAGAACCTCAGCGCTATCCCTGGCGAGGTAGGTGCTAGTGCGGTGCAGAATATTGGTGCCTATGGCGTGGAGGTGTGCGATGTGATAGAAGGGGTAGAGACGATGGATCTTCAGGGTAATCTCCGCATCTTCAATCGGGAAGAATGCCGCTACGGCTATCGCGACTCTATATTCAAGAAAGAATTGCGTGGGCAATATATCGTCACCCATGTGATGTATCGCTTGCAAAAGTCGCCTGTTTTCAAGCTTGACTATGGCGACCTGCGTGCCCGCGTGGAGGCTGAGGGGGTGCCTACGCTCAAAGCTGTGCGCAGGGCGGTGATGGCTATCCGTGACAGCAAGCTCCCCGACCCGAAAGTACTTGGCAATGCCGGTAGCTTCTTCACCAATCCAGTGATACCGCGCACGCAATATGAATCGCTCAAGGAGCAATATCCCGATATGCCATCGTATACGGTCGATGACACGCGCGTGAAGGTTCCTGCCGGATGGCTTATCGAACAGGTGGGCTGGAAGGGACGTGTCTTGGGACATGCTGCCGTACACGATCGCCAGGCATTGGTGTTGGTCAATAGAGGCGGAGCGGTAGGTGCCGAGGTGATGGAGTTGGCTAACCGTATTTGTGATGATATATACAATAAGTATGGTATACGCATAGCGCCGGAGGTTAATTATATTGTCTGATGCCATGCACGGGAACAACGAAGCTATGAAACTTACTTTTTTGGGTACTGGTACCTCTACGGGCGTTCCCGAGATTGGATGTACCTGTCCTGTATGTACCTCAAGTGACCGGCGCGACCATCGTTTGCGTGTGTCGGCCTTGGTGGAGACACCCGATGCGCGTATACTTATCGATTGTGGCCCCGACTTTCGCGAGCAGATGTTGCGCATACCCTTTGACCGCTTGGATGCTGTGCTCCTCACTCACGAGCACTATGACCATACGGGAGGAATTGACGACTTGCGTCCTTTCTGTCGCTTTGGCGATATAGACCTCTATGCCGATGACCTCACGTGTACCCATCTGCGCGAGCGGCTTCCCTATTTCTTCCGTGAGGTTCTGTACCCAGGTGTCCCGCGCCTGCACTTTCATACCGTCGAGCCTTATAGTACGTTCACTGTCAAGGGTGTAGAAGTTACTCCCTTGCAAGTGATGCACGGAAGATTGCCCATTCTCGGATATCGTATAGGGCGCTTGGGGTTTGTGACCGATATGCTCACGGCTCCCAAGGAGACCTATCGTGCTCTGCAGGGGGTAGATACGCTGGTAGTCAATGGCTTGCGTCCCTATGCTCATGGTTCTCATCAGACGATTGATGATGCCGTTGAGTTTTCTCGCATGTTGGGCGCTCGGGAGACCTACCTCATCCATATGAGCCACCAGGCAGGGTTACACGCCGAGACAGCTTCCCAGCTACCTCCGCATGTGCATTTGGCTTACGATGGCTTGGAGATAATGATATAGTTCTTGAAATAATATGAAGAATTGGTGATAAATCATTAACTTTACACCGCATTGAAAATATATTACTATGAATAGAATGTTGTTTGTATTTCGACGGGCTGTGATGATGCTCATGCTCGTATGTTCTGCAAGTATTGCTATGCAGGCTCGTGAGGTGGTAAACCTCAATTTTGACTGGTCTTTTCATTTGGGCGAGCTCGATGCTGTGCCTACAGCCCTGCCTGCGGCCGGTGCTGCGGGGTGGGAGAGGGTAGACGTGCCGCACGACTATCAGATAGCCCAGCCCTGGGTGGAGCCTTCACCTGAGGAACGCCCCGACAATGGGGATGGTGCTGCCAACTTCAAGAGCCGCCTCTCGGCCCGTGCATTCAAGGAGATGGGTGCCGGATGGTATGTCAAGAGCTACACTCCTGATGCTTCGCTCAAGGGCCAGCGCCTGCTGCTCGATTTCGAGGGTATCATGTACGTCGGCGACGTGTACCTCAACGGTGAGCGTATCGGTGGCACCGACTACGGCTACGTAGGCTTCGAGATTGACGTTACCAGGAAGCTCCGCTTCGATAGTGAGAATATCATCGCTGTGCGTGCTCATACGGCCGAACCGCTCAACTCGCGATGGTATACCGGTGGTGGACTCTTCCGCGATGTCACTCTTGTGGCTACTAATCCTACCACTTGGTTTGAGCGCCATCCGCTCTATATCACTACGACCGGTAACCGTGTCGTGGAGATTCAGGCCGAGATTGCTACCCGTGCCCGCATCAATGCCGTACCCATGCGCACTGTGGTGCGCGATGCCGACGGCACAGTCGTATATACGAGCACCAAAAACGTTCCTATCAACCGCAAGTACCGCACCATGGAACTTAAGATAGACTCTTTCGTCGTAGAGAATCCTCGCCTGTGGAGTTGCGAGACACCCCATCTATACACCGCCTCGGTAGCCATCCTCGACAATGAGGGTGCCGTGATGGATAGTGTGGCCCACACCTTCGGTATCCGCACCATAGAGTTCTCTCCCGAGTTCGGTATGAAGCTCAATGGCGAAAAGGTTATCCTCAAGGGTATCGCCAACCACCACACCCTGGGGGCTCTTGGTGCTGCAGCCTATCCGCGTGCTATCGAGAAGCGCATCCAACTGCTCAAGGAGTATGGCTTCAACCACATACGTACCTCACACAACCCCTACAGCAAATCGTTCATGCAGCTGTGCGACGAGTATGGTATCCTCGTGGTTGACGAGCTCTATGACAAGTGGCTCTCTTCTTTCTGTGGTGGCCGTGCCGACTGGATGAGCCTCTGGCCCCGCGACCTCCCCGAGTGGGTGAAGCGCGACCGTAACCACCCCTGTGTGGTGATGTGGAGCCTGGGCAATGAGTTGCAGACCTATAACTCGCTCCCCTTCAATGACTGGGGTGTCACTACCTACCGAATGATGAAGCCCGTGCTCCTGCGCTATGACGATACACGCCCCATCACTGTGGCCATGCATCCCCGTGGCCGAGACCTCGCTACCGACTCGCTTCCCGCACCGCTGGTTCATGAGACCGATATCGCTTCTTACAACTATCGCTATATGTACTTCCCCGGCGATAGCCGCCGCTTCCCTCACCTGATGTTCTATCAGAGCGAAGCCAACACCAGCATGATGGGTCCCAACTACTTTGAGATGGACCTCGACCGTGTGCTTGGTCTTGCCTACTGGGGGCAGATCGACTATCTGGGCGAGAGCAACGGTTGGCCTGCCAAGGGTTGGGTGAATGGCTCGTTCGACCTCTCGCTGCAGCCTAAGGGCACTGCCTACTTCCTCAAATCGATGTTTGTTGACGAACCTGTAGTGCGTATGGCCATCATTGACAAGGCTGCCAAGGAGGTGATGTGGAACGATGTGCAGGTAGGTACTGGCGTTACTGGCGAGAGCTGGAACCGTGAGGAGGGCTCTAAGGTGTCGATAAACGTGTATACCAACAGCGAGCGCGTAGACCTCGTGCTCAATGGCCGTGTCATCGCATCGAAGGAGAACACCATGAATCCTCGCTCACGCAACAAGATCAAGTTTGACAATATCGACTACGCTCCCGGCTACCTCGAAGCTGTGGCCTACCGCAATGGCAAGGCAGTAGCCCGTCACCGTATCGAGACCACCGGTGAGGCCAAGAAGTTGGCGCTCATCCCCGATGCCATCGAGTGGCAGGCCGACGGTACCGACCTCATGCACGTGCGTGTACATGCCGTTGACCGCAAGGGACGTCGTGTGTGGGACGCACAGGACGAGCTCACCTTCACCGTTGAAGGAGATGCCCGTATCGTAGCTGTCGACAATGGTAACATCTACAGTCACGAGGCTCACGTGGGCAACACTCGCCGTCTCTATGATGGCTCGGCACTTGTCATTCTCCGCGCTGGTCACACTCCTGGCAAGGTGGTACTCACCGTGACCGACACCACTGGCAAGAAGGCCAAGGTGAATCTGCAGACACTGTAAGAGTCCTTACTGGTATAATGGAATAGGGGCAGGTCGCGTGACCTGCCCCTATTTCTTCTTTTGTTGCTGTCAGATTACTTCTTCTTGTTCCAAAGTTTCTCCAGCATTTTGGCCTCCTTCTTGGTTATGTGGATGACAGCACCATGCTTCTGCTCGCTGAATCCTACGCGGGTCATCTTGCCATCGCCGAAGTTTCCTGTCGGGGTGTAGTGGATGAAGTCATTGGTCTCGGTGAACCCGAAGTTGTGAGGGTCGATGCGGTAGTTGTCGTGCATCACTACCCAGGTGTCTTCGCCGATTCGCTTCCAGCAGTTGGGTGCCTCGTGTCCCTGGCGCACACCGTCGTAGTAGTTCTCATCCATCGTGTAGGGACCCTTGATGTCGGCTGCTGTAGCGTGCTTCACGGTAGCACCACTCTCGTGCGACACGTAGTAGAGGTGGTAGGTGCCGTTGTGATACATGATGTCGCTGTCGATGACGTTGTACTTGCCTTCGGGAGCTTCGAAGAGCAGCCTGGGCTCGCCCTCCATAGCAGTGAAGTCATCGTTCATGTATACGTAGTAGATCATGTTGCGTCCGTTGCCGAATCGGGTGGTGAAGTGCAAGAACAGCTTGCCCTTCTCCTCATCGTAGCAGGTCTCAGGAGCCCATACGCAGCCCACCTCTTCCCACTTGCCTCCCATGGCCTGGAAGTTGAGGTTGGTGCGTGTCCAGTGTCTCAGATCGGTCGACTTCATCAGCACGAGGCCACGGTTGTTGCCCCAGCCATACTTGTGTCCGTCGCGTTCCCACTCTGTGGTGCGGTATCCGTCGCGCACGCCAAATACATGGAGGTCGGTCATGGCGAGGTAGAAGGCACCGTCGGGGCCGCGGAAGATGTGCGGGTCGCGTATGCCCTTCTGCATGGCGATGGTGTCGCCGGCGATGAGGGGTTTGTCATCGTTGAGGGCGATAAACTCGTGGCCGTCATAGCTGATGGACATGTGCAAGCCATGGTCCACGTCCTTGTGGTAGACCATGAGGTAGGCGCCCATCTTGTCCTCCATTTTCTTGGTAGCCTTCTCCTTCTTAGCCTTGTTGTCGTAGTATTCCTGCAGATAGGGCACGCCATCGGTGGTGATGTCGCACTTGAGGATATTGCCCTCCTTGTCATACTTCAGCTCCTGGGCACATACCGAACGTGAATAGCTGGTACCGCTGTGTAGAGCACCATTGTGGGTGAAAAGGATGGTCTTGCCTTTGAACTCCACGATACCCGGGTGCGTGGTATTGCTGTTGCCTGCCACTTCGGAGAATACGCCCTTGTACTCGAACGGGCCTACGGGCGAGTCGCCTACGGCATAGCCCAGCTTCTCGGGCCACCCGGTAGCAAAGGTGAGGTAATACTTGCTGTCACGCTTGTGTACCCATGGTGCTTCGGTGAAGTCCGAGCCCTCGGGGGTGATGTCCATCACCTCACCATCGATCTCTATCATGTTGGGTTTCAGCTTGGCCACGTAGCAGCGGCGGTTGCCCCAGTATATCCAGGCGTTGCCCTCCTCGTCCTGATAAATGGCGGGGTCTATACATGCCCAAGAGTGGTCGGTGCCGGGGCAGTCGGCATTGGTGAGCAGCA
>Ga0233360_1000045_pt1 | contig 41598 bp, 37 predicted proteins | sample ElkDunMinimDraft_20_FD_180671 | JGI IMG/M metagenome (GOLD analysis project Ga0233360, IMG submission 180671) | Fecal eukaryotic communites from dung pellets of Tule Elk in California, USA - Elk Dung A0 | ecosystem: Host-associated > Mammals > Digestive system > Large intestine > Fecal | place...
GAGATATTAATAACATCATATGTTAAAGAAATATTAGGACGTATAGTAGGTTCGATATCTAAAAAATATTATGGATTAATTTGTGAAAAATGTAGAGAAACTGGAACATATACATACGAATTGAGAACAGACTCAAAAGCAGAAAAAATTTTCTTGTCAAATTATAAAAAAAATTCACTGCAGATGCAAAAAAATATTGAAAACATGTCGGTAAAGGAATTATTGATATATTTAAGAAACTCAAAAGACAAACACCCATTCTTACTTTATATGGATGATTTTGAACATATAGAGTTTGATCCGGCTTTCTTGAATGAATATATTAGCGAAATAAGCAATGGAAATATACCACAAGCATTGGTTGACGAGGTCGAAAGTTTGTATGAGGAAAATGGTTGTTTTGAGCATAGGAAAGATTTGATTGAAGCAATCGGAAATCCAAATGTCGATTTTGAACAGTATGCTATACATAAATGCTTTTTGTTAATAGGTGACTTGTTAGGAGGAAATAAAAAAATCAAAGAATTTGCAAAGGAATTTATAGAAACTTATGAATTTATAGATGAAGATTATGGTTTTGAGGCTTTATCTGATGCACCTGATCTATGTGAAAGAATTATTAATGAAAAAATTCTTCCAGAAGAATTTTTTCAAAAAATGCAAAGTATTTTTGAGAAAATTAAAGTAACATATAATTATTAATTAGGTAGTTATACTTACTTTATTGATTTTTTTGTTTTTGAATTTGAAACATGATATTATTTAATAAACAGTAGGTGAAAAAAACAAGGTTTTGACTGTGCAAAACCTTGCTATGGCGGAGATGTAGGGATTTGAACCCTAGCGCCGGCAAAACCGACCTACCGGATTTCGAATCCGGACCCTTCAACCACTTGGGTACATCTCCAAATTTATATTTTTCAGCCCTGCAAAAGGTGTGAAAATCTTTGGGAACTCCTTTTGGGAACTGCAAAAATAGCGATATTAAATTTAAAAAAAAGTCAGTAATATCAAGGGGTTAGGGGGTGTGATGTTCCGAAATACTTAAAGTTTTTCGAGTGCAGACCCTTCAACCACTTGGGTACATCTCCAGATATGTTTGAACTCCGATTTGACGGAGAAAAAACTGAGCAAATTATAAAATTTTGTTAGAAAAATGTTAGAAATGGCTAGAAAAACCGCTAGATAAGGGTGTAAAAACAAGGTTTGAACCTCGCTTAAACCCGCGTGGTTAAGCCATTTGTGAGGGTACAGTTACAGTGTAACCGAGGGGATTTCGAGCACTCTCGCTTTTGGAAGATAGGGAACATTAAAGGAAAATAGCAGTAAATAACGGTATAAAATCATATGATTTAGCAAAAATATTGTTTTTGCTAAATCACTACAAATGTTGATATTTCAGGCGATTCCAAACATTCTTTGGGAACTTTTTGGGAATACGGCATATAAAATAGACACTATTTTTCTTGTAAGAGAGGAGCATATTATGCTCCTTTTGCGTTTCAACTCAATTGTAAACTGAAATGCAATACTTGTTTGTTAGATTTATACTTTTTAGCATATAAATCATAAGCATAAACAGGTGCTGCATTTTGTTTTGCAAAAAAAATTAATTTGTCATAGGTTTGTCATAACGGGTTTGATAATATGAAGTAAATTTGAAGGAAAGGACAGTGAAAATGAACAGTTTTATCCTAAAGGGAAACATTTGTTACAGCATTTCGAAAACAGAACTTGCGACTGTTTCGGGATATGTTGTGTGTAAGGATGGAAAATGTGCAGGTGTTTTCGAGGAATTACCCGAAAAATATAAAGACCTTGAATTGAGAGATTTAAAAGACAAGCTCATTATTCTCGGTATGGTAGATTTACATATTCACGCTCCGCAATATGCTTTTCGTGGTATGGGGATGGATTATGAGCTTATAGAATGGTTAAACACGCAGACATTCCCCGAAGAAGCAAAGTATAAGGATGCAGATTATGCAAAAAAAGTATACACGATATTTGCTGATAATATGAAAAACAGCGCTACCACAAGAGCTTGCATTTTTGCCACAAGGCACAGACAAGCTACAGAAATACTGATGGATTTAATGGAAGAAACAGGTCTTGTAACCTATGTTGGTAAAATAAACATGGATAGGTCTGCTCCCGATGAACTTGTGGAAGAAAGTGCAGATATGTCTGCTTTTAATACATTTGGATGGATAAACGATATTGCGGGTAAATACAAACGCACAAAGCCTATACTTACACCGAGATTTATTCCAAGTTGTACAGACGACCTTATGGACCAGCTTCGAGAAATACAAAGGGCATACAACCTGCCCGTACAATCCCATTTGTCAGAAAACAAGGGTGAGATTGAATGGGTTCGTGAGCTTAGACCGGACAGTGCATTCTATGGTGACAGCTACGATAAGCATGATTTGTTCGGTGATGAAAATTTAGATTCTGAAAAAGTCAACACAGTAATGGCTCATTGTGTGTGGTCAAGTGATGAAGAAGTGAAGCTCATGCGTGAGAATGGTGTATTTATTGCTCATTGTCCTGCATCAAATATAAACCTTACGTCAGGAATTGCCCCTGTAAGAAAATACCTTGACCTTGATATGAAAATTGGTCTTGGAAGCGATGTGGCGGGCGGGCAGACTGAATCAATCTTCCGTGCAATCACAGATGCCATAGGCGTTTCAAAAATGTATTTAAGATATGTGGATGAAAATGCAAAAGCCGTTACTTTCGAAGAAGCATTTTATATGGCTACAAAAGGCGGCGGTGAGTTCTTTGGAAAAGTAGGAAGCTTTGAAGAAGGCTACGAATTTGATGCACTTGTTCTTGATGACAGTATTCTTGCTCATCCGCTTAATCTTAATTTAAGACAAAGATTAGAACGCAGTATTTATCTGTCCCTTGATTTGTGTGGCGGTATAAAAGAAAAATATATACAAGGTAACAAAATTATTTAGGAGGTATCCTGATGAAAACCAAAAGATTTTTAAGCTTATTTATCGCAGTTTTGCTCTGCTTGTCATCATTTACAGCGTTTGCTGAAGAAATTGTTATGGAATATTCACCTTTTGATGAATACGTTGACTATTCCAATATGTATTTCTGGTCACGCTGGAATAATGGGGATGATAAACCTGCAGATCTTTTCTTTGTATGTCCGACGGTTGATATGGGCAAAGAAGGAAATTATAATGCTTACATAACAGATGAAAAATACCGTGAGAGCTTTGACGGTGCAACAAATATGGAGCTTGGAATTTATGAGGATGCCGCCCGAGTTTACGCACCATATTACAGACAGGCAACATTCCCTGTTTACAGCCTTAGCAAAGAAGAGCAGGAAAAATATCTTAGTGCGGCATACGAAGATGTTAAAAAAGCATTTCTTTACTTTGCTGATCAGACAGACGCCACAAGACCGTTGATACTTGCAGGATTTTCACAGGGTGCGGATATAATAATCCGTTTGATGAAAGATTTGTTTGATGAACCACAGTATCAGAGAAGACTTGTTGCGGCTTATGCTATCGGTTGGAAACTCACGGAAGATGAAGTAAAAGAATATCCGCATCTTATGCCTGCTGCGAGTGAAACAGATACAGGTGTGATTGTTACATTCAATAGTGAAGATAAGGATATTACTTCTTCATTAATAGTTGGTGAAAATGAAAAAACATTCTCTATAAATCCGCTTAACTGGAAAACAACACCCGAAGTTGCCGATAAGTCTCTTAATAAAGGTGCTTGTTTTGCCGATTATTCAGGAAACATCAAGGAAGAAATTCCAAATCTTACCGGTGCTTATATAGATGAAGAAAGAGGAACGCTTAAGGTTACAGATGTAAAGCCTGAAGATTACCCCGGAAAACTTTTTGATGATGGTATATATCATCTTTATGATTATCAGTTCTTTTTCAGAAATCTCGAAGAAAATGTAGGCAAACGTCTTTTGGCATTTAATGAAAAAAATAAAGATAAACTGGATGTTATTTACAACAACGATTTGCTGACTTTTGATGTGGAGCCTATTATTGAAAATGGCAGAACTCTGGTTCCGTTCAGAACTATTTTTGAAACCATGGGCTGTGCAGTTTATTATTCCGAAGAGGACGGCAAACAGATTGTTTCCGCACGAAGAGCAGATGATAGCTTGGTGCTTACCATAGGCGAAAAAAAGATGTATTCGGGCGGCAAGGAAATAGACCTTGATGTACCTGCAAAAATAAAAGACGGTAGAACATTAGTGCCACTCAGAGCAATATCAGAGGCGTTTGAGTGCGATGTGGATTGGGCAGGAGATACAAAAAATGTATATATTTGTTCACCTGCATCAGCATATACCATACATGCCCAAAAATTTGAAGAAACCATAACCGACGATGAGGGGAATGTGTTAATTGAAGTGGTTGCATATTGTCCTGCCATAGAAAATCCCAATGAAAGTTCAACATTCGATACAATCAACGAAGATTATAAGTGGGATGTTGATAGGTTCTTGGGAGAAGCAAGAGAAAAGAAGGAAGATGCACTTGCTTTGCGAAAACAAATGGGTGATGCTTTTGTACCTTTTGTTTATGAACTTACTTACGAACAAACTTACAGTATTTGGGGATACCTTTCATTTGTTAGCCACAAATATGTAAATGTGGGCGGTGCTCATCCTACAAAAACAATGGAGTCAAGAACATATCACACAAACTCTGATGTGGAACTTTCTGTTTCGGAGTTACTCATAGAAGAACAGCTGGATGTTTCTTTGGTTGAGTTTGTAACAAATTTATTTGTTGATAAGTTAAAGGAGATAGCACCTGAATCAGCTGATATATATACTTATGATTATGTGAATGAATATCTTGGATACGTTCAGTTCTACATCACACACAATTCGATGGTGCTTTATTTCAATCAGGGTGAACTTGCGCCTTATGCACTTGGTGTAATAAGCGTTGAGATTCCTTTTGACACAGGACTTTTCTATATCGATTCAAGAAATAACTACAAAGCAGAACAATTATTTGAATGCGAATATGACAACGGATACGAATGGAAGGTTATTGACTATACAAAAGATAAGCTTGAAATTACACAAAAGGCTACCGATTATCCGCCTGAAAAAATTTATTCAGAACTTTACCCTGTTGGCTTAATGCAAGTCACAGCAAAAGGCATTAAAAAGGGTAATGCAAGTTTAGTTATGGCACATGTAGAAAAGGGTAAGGGTTTGGAAACTGCAATTGAAATCAAAAAAGCAGATTTATATGTTGACGAAAATAATATGCTGTCACTTATTACCTTAGATGATGCTATGTATTTATCAAGTAAATAATTAAATGATTATATAAATTAAAAGGAAATGATTTTTATGAAAAAGAATATTTTATTTTTAATCCCAATGTTACTCGTTGTTGTTGCACTGTTTATGCTTCGCGCAACAGGTATGACAGCACATATCGCTGTATCGGTTGTTGGTCTTGTATTACTTATTGCATACACAGTTGCAACAAAAAAAGAATGGAAAAATTCTGCACTTGAAATACTTCAGCGTGTATGCTACGGCATCGCTTTAATTACAGGTGTTGTACTTATGAATGTACACGGCATTGCCGCTATTTCCATTATTCATAAAATAAGTGCAGTTTTGTTTGTAATTCTTTTGATTTGTACAGAAATGCATAAAGCAATTAAGAAATAATCGGGTGATATGTTATGAAGAAAATAAGTATAATTACGATATTACTGATTCTATGCATGACAGTCAACTGCTTTGCAGCAGGGATATATTATCTTCCTGATGTAACAAGCGAAATGTCTTCTCCCTCCTATTGGGCAAATGAGACAGATGTTTTAATTTCATTTGACGAAATAGAAAAACTTAATAAAGAAACAATTGCCACAAAAGGCACTAATATGTATGACCTTAAAAATCTGCCTGATGTGGTTGATGGAATTTCATTAAATGAAGCAATAAAAAAATCAAGTCAGGCAGATGCCGCATACTATCTTGGATGGACGTATCTTGAAAACACGGAAAAAGCCACTCAGGAGGATTACGATAAAATAATCGAAAACACGCAGAATCCTGATGCAAAAAAAGAGCAAAAGGTTCTCTATGGTATAGCAACTAAAAGAACAGAACTTCGCACATTCCCTGCCCCTGTTGCTATTTGGGACGATCCGGCCGATTCTGATTTTGACTATCAGTATCTCGTTTCGGTAAGAGTAAACGAACCGGTTGTAATCACATCAAAGTCAAAGGACGGAAACTATTATCTTTCTAAAAGCATTTGTTGTTCAGGCTGGATTCCGAAAGATGCGGTTGCAATTTGCGAGGATAAGGATGAATGGATTTCTGCGTGGGATATCAAAAATGAAGATGCTCTTGTAGTATGGGGCGATAAGGTATTTACAGAAACCTCAATAGTTGGTGCAAACACATCCGACCTTATGCTGACAATGGGAACGGTTTTAAAGCTTGCAAAGGATGTTAACCCTAACGAGCTTATAGATAACCGTAGTGCATACAACAACTTCGTTGTATGGGTTCCGATAAGAAACGATGATGGTACATACTCAAAAAAATTAACACTTATTTCAGAACATAAAAAAGTATATGCAGGTTTTTTGCCACTTACAAAGGCAAATATCTCAAAGGTTGTATTCTCTGCTCTCGGCAACACTTATGGTTGGGGCGGAAGCCTTAATTCCGATGATTGCTCAGGATATATGAGAAATGTATATAAATGCTTTGGAATGGAGCTTGCACGAAATACCACATGGCAATCATCTATGCCTATGGCAAAGGTAGATATGCAGTATATGGCAAAAGAAGAAAAAATCAAATTCTTTGATGCTCTTCCTTTTGGAACAATTCTCTACTTCAGCGGTCACGAGATGATGTACCTTGGCGAAAGAAATGGAAAGTATTATGTGATAAGTAGCGTGGGAACGATTATGCAACCTGAGAACCCGAAGGTAAGACAGCGTATCCGTTCCACGATTGTAAATACACTTGATGTAAAAAGAGCTAACGGCAATACTTGGTTTGATGAGCTGACTGTGGCACTTGTTCCATATTTCAGTGTCAACGAAAACACTTTGCCGGAGTATGAATGGTATCATGATGGCGTAGCATATTGCCTTAAAAATAAAATCATGCAGGGCGACGAAAACAAGTTTTTTAATCCAACCCAAAACACAACTTGGGCAGAGCTTCTTCAGATTTTGTACAATATGGAAGAAACAAAACCGGAATATGAATTTGAGGAAGATGCTACCTGGTACAAAGGGGCAGTTAAATGGGCGAAAGATAGCGAGTTGATATATGAAAATGACAAAGACTTTGATCCTGAATCAGTGATAAGCCGTCAGCAGCTCGCATCTGTTTTGTACCTGTATGCACAGTTTAAGGGATATGATGTAAGCGTGGGAGAAGAAACCAATATACTCTCTTATGACGATGCTTTTGATATATCTGAATATGCTATCCCTGCCATGCAGTATGCAATCGGTGCGGGAATTATAGGCGGAAAAACAATTAGCACGATAAATCCTGAAGATAATGCAACAAGAGCAGAAATTGCGGTGATTCTTCACAGATTCATTGAAAAAGTAAAGAAAATTTGATAACATATACATAGAAACTGTTTGTGGAGAATGAAACATATGAAATTTACAAAAGAAAAAATAAATAAAAAAATATTCATTGGTATATGCATCTCTTTGCTTGCCATTGTTCTTTGTTTCTTTGTATATACGGGTAGAGATTATGGAAGTCAGGCAATGAATGCACTGTACTTTTCTGCAGAATTTCAGGGAGAGTATAAAGTGGCTGACGGCGACTGGCAACCTTATGTCAAAGGACAGCATATTCCTGCAAATAAAGGTGATGTTACTTTAAAAGGGCATTTTCAATTATTTGTTCCGACCACAGGAGAAATAGTCGGAAATGCACAGGAAGGCACAGTTCTTGCGTTTTATTTTAATCATATTGCCGGCGAGGTTTCAGAAGGCGGAAAAACTTTCCGCCCATTTGATGCTGAGTACGATCTTATCGGTGAGGATCTGTGCGGTAAAATGTATATCGGGTATGAATGCAAGGGTGCTGAAGAAATTACAATCAAGCTAAAAAACCCTCATAAATTCGGAAACCCGGGAGCTGTTGACGATTTCCTCAACAACTTAAGCACCTATGGTGGAACAGATTTTGAGAGAGATACATTAAACAGAGGAAGTTTTCATAGAATCTTGGGTATTGCGCTTATTTTGTTTGCGTTTATGCTTTTGGGTACAGCGATATTCTCTATGCTCATTCGCATTAAAGGAAGTAAAAATCTGTGGCTTGTCGGCTTTGGTGTTTTCTGCGCAGGGATATACTTCTTGTTTAAAGCTCACGGAGTTATGTTCTTTAGTGAAATAATTAAATTTAACACCCGTATGGTGACAGGCTCTATGATGCTTTATATGCTTTCAATAACTGCCGTTATAGCAGATTGGCTTCAGGGTAAGGCTAAAAGAGTAGGAAGTTGCCTTACTGTTCTTGCTTTATTGTCTAATATGGCACTTATGATGGCTCCTGTGTTTTCGGATGTTAAGTTTTATGATACATTACCTGTATGGGCAACTGTTCAGAGTGCGGTTTGTATTGCGATGATAGTTCTTCTTGCTCTTCGTTTTGCAAAGGGTGATAAAAATGCAAAAATTATTTCGTTTTTCGCTATGCTGCCTATGATTTCATTTATATTTGATGTAGCAGGAACAGGTCTTTCTCTTTGGCAAGGCGGACTTATTTCGGAAGCCACATTTATTCTTATTTTTGCTTTTTCTCTTATTGTACTTTTAAAAGTTGTTCCGCAAAATTTAAATGCGGCAATAAGAGCAAGAGAACTTGAAGCAGAAAAAATGATTTTAAATGCAAAGCTTACAGAAAGCCGTATAGCTACTATGATAAGTCAGATTCAGCCGCATTTCATCTATAATACATTGGGAACCATTGAACAGCTTTGTATTACAGAACCAAAAGAGGCTTCAAAGCTTGTCCGTAATTTCAGCTTATATTTAAGAGGAAATTTCAGCGAGCTTGATAATGCTAAGCCTATAAGATTTTCACAGGAAATGAATCATGTTAAGCATTATACCGATATTGAACAGGTGCGTTTCCCTGATATGACAATACAATATGACCTTCGTTCTGTAGAATTTCTTCTGCCCGCACTTTCTGTTCAGCCTCTTGTAGAAAATGCTATAAAGCACGGTCTTATGGGACTTGAAGAAGGCGGAATAGTTACAATATCTGCTTACGAAACAGAAAATTCATATGTTGTAGAGGTAACAGATGATGGTGTTGGCTTTGATATGAACGCGGGATATGATGAAACCAGGCATGTGGGAATAAAAAATATCAGAGGTCGAATTGAGGCAATGTGCAATGGCACGCTTACCATAGAAAGTGAAATTGGTAAAGGTGCAAAGGCAACTATACGAATACCAAAGGAGGCTGGGGATTATGATAGCAATAACAGTTGATGATGAAAGACCAATGCTTAAAGCTCTTACAGATATTGTTAAAGCTTCACCTGATATAAAAGAGGTCTATGATTTTTCTGTTTGCTCCGCTGCTCTTGAGTGGATTTCGGGGAACAGTGCAGACATAGCGTTTCTCGATATAAATATGCGTGGTATGGGCGGTCTTGCCCTGGCTGAAAAGATTACCGAAATTCAACCGGAATGTAAGATTGTTTTCTGTACGGGTTACGAGGAGTATGCACTTGATGCCATACAGCTACGGTGCAGCGGATACCTTATGAAACCAATAACACCGGAGGCTGTTCAAAAAGAAATTGACCATATCAAGAGTAAAAATCCGAATGTGTCGCTTCTTGATGTTAAATGCTTTGGAAACTTTGAGGTTTTAAAGAACGGAGAGGCGCTTAATTTCAAGCGTACTAAAGCAAAAGAACTTTTTGCTGTACTTATTGACAGAAACGGTGCAGGGATGACCGGAAAGCAAATATGTGCCATTATGTGGCCTGAAAACACAGACGATGTTAAAAATATGGATTATTTAAGGCATCTTGTCGGAGACCTGAAAAAAACACTTGCAAATGTCGGTGCAGAAAACGTCTTTTGTCAGGACGGATACAATTACAGAATTGAGCCTTCAAGAATCAATTGTGATTATCACAACTTTTTGAAAACCGGGAAGCCTTCGTTTCACGGTGAGTATATGACACAGTATTCATGGGCAGAAGATACCCTCGCTCTGCTGCTTGAAACAAATTAATAAATCAGTTTGCGGTCGGAATTATCCGACCGCAATTTTTTTGTTTAAATTTAAATTTGTCATAGGTTTGTCATAGATAGTCTGATAAAATAACAAAATAAAATATTATTAGGAGAGGTTTTGACTATGAAAAAAAGACTGTTATCTTGTATTGTTTGCATTTGTATGGTGTTATGCTCATTAAATGCCGTTGTTTTTGCAAAGGATTCTGAAACCATTGTAATTCTATACGAAAATGATGTTCATTGTGCAGTCGAGGGGTACTCCAAGCTTGCTGCAATGAAAAATGAGCTTAAGTCTGAATACGAATATGTAGGTGTGGTATCTTCGGGTGACTTTGTCCAGGGCGGAACACTTGGAGCTGTATCAAAGGGTGAATATATTGTAGGACTTATGAACCTTGTGGGATATGATGCGATAGCCCCTGGAAATCACGAATTTGACTACACTATTTCCAGACTTACAGAACTTTATGAACTGTCGGAAACAAAGTACATATCTTGTAACTTTGCAAAAATTGGCGAGGAAAAAACATATTTTGAACCGTATACCATAGTTTCATACGGAGATGTTGATATTGCATATATCGGTATTATCACACCGGAAACAATTACCTCAGCACGTCCGTCACAGTTCAGAAATGAAAACGGAGAAATCATCTACACCTTTAACGAGTCAAGATTGTATGAGTTGGTACAGGAAAGTATTGACGAAGCAACTGAGGACGGTGCAGATTATGTAATTGCGCTTTCTCATATCGGATATGATGAGTCAGGAGAATTAAATGATGTCACTGATGTTATAGAAAATACCGATGGGCTTGATGTGGTTCTTGATGCCCATTCCCATTCTGTTATTGAAGAAAAGATTGTAAAAGATAAAAGCGGTGACGATGTTTTGCTTTCATCTACCGGTACAGGTTTTGAGAATATCGGTAAGCTTACTATTGCAAATGGAGAATTTGACACAGAACTTGTCAAGACCGAGACTTATACTAAAACTGATGCAGATGTTGATGCTTATATAGCAGAAATAAATGAAAGCTATGCTGAACTCGGCAACAGAAAAATCGGCGAAAGCAAGGTTGAACTTATTACTCATAACGAAGAAGGCACGAGACTTGTACGAACTGCAGAAACCAATCTTGGTAATTTGTGCTCCGATGCTCTTTTCTTTGTAACAAATGCAGATGTTTCCTATGTTAACGGCGGTGGATTGCGTGCACCAATTAAATCGGGCGATATGACTTTTAATGATATATACTCGGTATTCCCTTTTAACAATCGCATTGTAACAGCAGAGATTACGGGACAGGTACTACTTGATATGCTTGAAATGAGTATGATATCTTACCCTCAAGAAGACGGTGCTTTTCCGCATATGTCAGGTATAACCTTCTCTGTTAACAAATCAATTCCGTCATCCATAAAAGTTGATGAAAATGGATTTTTCACTAAAGTTGATGGAGACTACCGCGTTTATGACGTTAAGGTTTTGGATAAAGAAAGCGGAAATTATAAAGCACTTGAACTTGACAAAAAGTATATTTTGGCGGCTGCGGACTATTACATCCTTAATTTTGGAAGCGGAATGTCTATGTTTAAGGATGCAAAAGTCGTTGAAAGCGAAGGAATGCTTGATGTTGAGGTTTTAGAAAGGTATATCACAGACAACTTAAACGGTGTCATCGGTGAAGAATATAAGGATGTTGTAAACAGAATTACTTTTACGGATGGCTATGAAAATGCAGACAACGAGGACAAAGCTGTAACAAGAGCAGAAGCAATAGTTGCTCTTTGGAATATGGAGGGCAGTCCTGCCTCTGACTTTGCAATGAAATTTGATGATGTATCAGCCGAAATGCCCTATGCTGAAGCAATCCGCTGGGCTGCAGCTGTAAAAATTGTAAACGGCTGTTCGGAAAGCAGCTTTGCTCCCGATGATGTACTGACACGTGAACAGCTTGCCGCCATTCTCTGGCGTTATGCAAAAAGCGAAAATATTGATGTCAGCATCGGAGAAAACACCAACATCTTAAGCTATGAAGATGTTTTCTCTGTAAGCGACTATGCTATACCTGCATTCCAATGGACTTGTGGAAGTGGAGTGTTGTCTGGAAATACGGCAAGTACACTTGCCCCGAAAAATGCAGTAAATGAAAGTCAGCTTGAAGAGGCGCTTTTCAGATATTCTGAGAACGTAAAATCTTAATTAGATAAAAGGAGAATTTTTATGACAATCAATGTTGAAAGAGAATTTGAACTTGTAACTCTTGAAATAACAGGAAGACTCGATACAACAACTGCACCAAACCTTGAGTCGGTTGTAAATGAACTTTCCGAAGATACAAAAGAGCTTGTTTTTGATATGTCCGGTGTTGAATACATATCTTCAGCAGGAATCAGAGTTCTGCTTGGTGCGTACAAAAAAATAAATTTACATCAAGGAACAATGAGGATTGAAAAAGCTAATGATATGGTTTGTGAGGTTTTTGAAATGACCGGACTTTCAGATATGCTTGATCAGGAGTGATGCTGTATGGATAATCTTGTAAGAAAAATAGAGCTTCCCCTTGCAAAAAGAGTGGTAGAAAAAGCAGGTCTTTATATTGTGCCAAAAAACAGAATAAAAGAACTTGCGTCAGTTGCAGCCGATGCGTATCGTGATTATCCGCTTCACAATTGGTTTTTAGGCGGAAAATATGATGAATATGTATCAGAAAAAATAATGGAAATATCCTTAAGAACAATGAGTGATGATGGCGTTATCTATGCTGACAGTGAGGAGCTTAACGGCTTCGCAGTGTGGCTTCCGATGGGGTTTGACGGCACTAAAGTTTTACCTTTTCTCACTAACGGAGGATTGAAATTCATACTTCATTCGGGATTTTCCATTATCCGAAGACTTATTACATACGAAACCTATGCAATGAATCTCAAAAAAGAATTTACAGGAAATGTTGACTGGTATTTGTATAACCTTTCCGTAAAGAAAAGTGCACAAGGAAAAGGTATTGCAGGCAAATTACTAAGACCTATGCTTGAATTCTGCGACAAAGAAAATATAGTTACATATCTCGAAACAAATAAAGAAACCAATGTCTCGTTGTATGAACATTTCGGATTTGAACTATCAAAGAAAGAACTGATACCCAAAAGTCCTGTTATGCACTACGCTATGGTAAGAAAACCAAACACGGAAAACATCAATTAAAAAGAGGTAAAAATTATGATTAGAAACAGAACAGCACAACTGATTTTCCAAACCTTTTATGTAGCACTTGGACTTATAGGCATTGTTGCTTGTCTCGGTGTATTTGATGATGTACAAAACCTGCGATGGGATTTCTATGTTCATTTTACTAACTTGAGCAATTTCCTGTGTATTGGTGTGATGCTTACCACACTGATTCAGACGGCAAGAAAAAAAGAAGACAGTTATGTTACGACCGCACCGCTTTTAAAGTTTATCGGAATGCTTGGAATATTACTGACTTTTCTTGTGTTCAATGTTTTACTGGCGGGTGAATCAGGAAGAGATCCACAGGCAAATTGGCGTATAGGCAGTCTGTGCTTCCATGTTGTTCTTCCGATTATGTACATATTGGATTGGTTCTTATTTTATGAGCATAAAAAAACAAAGTGGTATTATCCAATCGTATCAATCGCATTCCCGATTGCTTACGTGATATTCCTTCTTATTCAAGCGATTATTTTGAAGTTTGACTCGTCTATTCTGATGCCAACTACAACCACACCGCTTATCTATCCCTACTTTTTTGTAAATCTTGATAAGCAGGGCGTTTTCGGTGTTCTTATGTGGGTAGGTATTCTGTCGGTAGCATTTGTTATAGTCGGTTTTGCGTTCTTCGGAATTGATAAGCTTATAAAAACAAAGAAATAAATTTTCAATTTGTCATAGGTTTGTCATAGCGGATTTTATATAATAGCTGGAAAGGGTGATATCGAGTGAAAATACAATCAATGCAATTTAAAGTTTTAATGACAGTTATATCCGCAATGCTGGCTATTACGGTATTTATAGGCGGTTTAAGTATATATGAGGTGGATCAGTTTGTTCAGAGTCAAACTGAAGATTTTATAAATGTCACCTGCGAGAAAGATGCTTCTCAAATCAATGACATTTTCGGTGATATGGAAAAGTCAGTACATATTATGGAAAGTTATGTGCTTGATTTTATAAATAGTAAAGCTGACATTGAGGATGCAAAAAAACAGGCTGAAATTTTAAGTCGTTCGGACGAAATGTTTGTTGATGTGGCAAATAATACTGACGGTGCGGTAGCGTATTACTTCAGATTTACTCCTGAACTTTCGCACAACACCTTCGGGTTATTTTACAGTAAAGTAAAGGGAAAAGACGGATTTATTCGTTTCGAGCCTACTGACATATCGCTTTATGATAAATCCGATACCGAACATACGGGATGGTACTGGCAACCATATGAAGCAGGAAAACCTGTCTGGATGTTGCCATACTACAATAAGAACAACGATATAATGATGATTTCATATGTTGTGCCTATGTACTTTGATAATGAATTTATAGGCGTTGTTGGAATGGATTTTGACTATACCACTTTAACAGATAGGGTTCATAATATAAAAATTTATGAAAACGGATTTGCACATCTTGAGTTTGAAGGTGCCGACATCTATAATTCAGAGCACGCCGAAGACGCAAAACTTCATGAATACCCGGAAGAATACTTAAGCGTGTCCAAAGAACTAAGAAACGGAATGACTCTTATCATTTCTGCAAGCTATGACGATATAAGACAGATACGATATGATATAGCTCTTAAGATACTGTTTGTTGTGATTTTACTTGCTGTGCTGTTTTCTCTCGTAGCAATTCTTGTTGTTAGAAGAATTGTATATCCTTTGAAAAAATTGACAGAGGCATCTGTAAAACTTTCAAACAGAGACTATGATGTTGAAATGGTAAACAGTAACACATATGAAATAAAACTCTTAAGTACTGCATTTGAGAATATGGCACTTCATCTTAAAGAACATGAAAAACTGCAGCATCTTTTAGCATATCGTGATTCACTTACAGGCCTTAGAAACACGAATTCCTATTGGGCATGGATAAATGATTTTGATAAAGAAATAGAAACCAAAGAAATAGATTTTGGTATTTTGGTTTTTGATATCAACTATCTTAAAGAAACGAATGACAGATACGGTCACGATGTTGGAAATAAGCTTATTGTAAGTGCAGCACGGGTTATATCAGACACATTTAAAAGAAGTCCTGTTTTCAGAATCGGCGGCGATGAATTTTTAGTTATTCTGCAAAACAGAGACCTTGATGATGTGAAAGAGCTTCTTAAAATTTTCGATGAAGAGTGTCTTTGTAAGTCGGTGGATACGGATAAAGAGTCCATTCCTGTAAGCATTGCAAAAGGCTTTGCAAGATATGATTCGGGAAAGGACACAAACTTTATGGATGTATTTAACAGAGCAGACGATGCCATGTACGAGAACAAACGAAAAATTAAGGGGTTGAAATAAAGCGTGGGAAGTAAAAAAAGAAAATTTGCTGATGATGGCTGGGCATTATGGATTGACGGCGATGACAGAAGTACAATCTACTTAAATGAGTGGATAAACCCAAGAGGCAGAAGCTATGTTGATATAAGCGTGCGTGTGTATGGAGCAAAAGAAGCAAAATCGGTTAACTTTTTTGTTCCCTTTGAAATAGAGAAAAGCGAAATCACCGATTTGTCGTATATGCTCTCAGACAGTTCTGCTTTAAGAGCACTATTTAATACCAACGGCAAGGTTGATTCTGAGAAAACCAAGTACACATCAGAGCTTCGTTATGACAACAGAACTGTAAGCCTTGTAAATCTTACCAACGAATTTATAGATGTAAAAAAAGTTTCATACGGAACGGTCATTACTGTGAATTTTGAATTCATTAAAGATTGTATAACATCGGATGAGGCATATCTCATATTCAGAATACCGCATAAAACACTTGATAAGGTATTCGCTCCAATCATAGATGTTGGCGGAATGATTGATAAAATCAATTCGTTGATTCAAAGTCCTATGATTTCCGAAAAATACGGATATTCAATAAGAATCAATGAGGCCAGGCTTCTGCCACCTGAAATTAACGAGATAAAAGATCTACAGGAGCAACGTATAAGAAAAGCTCTGGTTACAATTTCTCTCGGTGATGAGTACGATATGAATGATTCAACCTGTTACCGTATAAGAAGGCTTGAAGCGGAGCTGAACCGAGGTTATGCACCTGATGGGTATGATTGCTCGGACGCAATTACATATCAGTGGGTAGAAGAACGTGACTCCAATATGAAGGCACATTATAATTTCTATTTTACTATGGAGCATAGCGAAATCAGTAAAATGAGTATGCTTGTTTATCTGTTCATGGTTCTTTTAATAGGGGCATTAGGCGGTGCAATATATGATTTGTTTAAGTTAATGTTTGGATTGATGTAAGGAGGAAATGTTTTGAATTTAAAATGCAGACTAATTTTAGAGGATTACAGAAAGCAAAGAAATGATTTTATAAAACTTGGCGATACGGTACATACAATGCTTTCAGATATAGTAAAGGAGCTTGGACTTACTGTTCTTGCAGTAGAGCACCGTGTCAAAGAGGAAAGAAGTCTTGCCGGAAAGCTTGAAAGAAAGGGCGATGGATATAACACCCTTGAGGATATAACCGATATTCTCGGTTGCCGTGTTGTTTGCTTCCTTTCTGATGAAATCGACAAAATCGGGCAAAAGGTTGAAGAAAACTTTGTTATTGACTGGAAGAATTCCTCAGATAAAAGAGCACTTATACAGGAAGATGCTTTCGGATATTTATCCCTTCACTACATTTGTTCACTGCCTGCAGGTAGCAAGTGGCCCGATGAAATATGCGGAAAGAAGTTTGAAATTCAGATAAGAACAATCCTTCAACATGCGTGGTCAGCAATCAATCACGATATAGGATATAAAAGTGATTTTGGGGTTCCGAGAGAGGTAAGACGACAGTTTGCTCGCCTTGCAGGGCTTTTAGAGCTTGCAGATGATGAATTTGTGCGTGCCCGTGACAATATGGTGGAATATACCGAAGATATAAGACGGCGTATCATAACAGATGATGCTGATGATATAACAATCAATATGATTTCGCTTAATGAGTATGTTCTCAACAATCAAAAAATGCAAAGCATTATTCGTGAAATTGCGGATATTGCAGGTGCAGAAATCAGTGAAATAGATCCTGAAAGTTATATTCCGCAGCTTGCATTTTTAGGGATAACAAAGCTCGGAGATATTGAAATAATGATAAAAGAAAATTATGACCTTGCAATGACGCTTGCCAAAAAAGCATTATCTGCAGCAGGTCTTGATATTGTTTCATCAAGCGTTGCACTTCGCTTCTTGTGTCGCGCAGAGCTACTCAATAAAAACTATGATTTTAATAAAATTGTAGAATTCTTAAAGATTTCTTTGGGAACAAAGGAAAAAGCCGAAAGGCAGGCAAAATATCTTCTTAGCCAGAGGGAGGAATGCTGATGACCGATAGTTTAAGGCTCGCTTTGGAATTTGCAAAAGCAAAGCACAAAGGTCAGAAGCGAATCGGCGGAGATGATTACATAACTCATCCGATAGCAGTCTCGGAAATCGTAAAGAATCAGGGCTTTGACGAAAACTATCAGATAGCAGCTCTCTTTCACGATTTGCTTGAGGATACAGATGCTACCCAAGAAGAAATTTTGAAATATGGTAGTCCGGAAATCCTGGAGGCTGTAAACTTGCTGACCAAGAAAAAGGGATACGATATGGCAGAATATATAAATGCTATAAAGCAAAACCCCGTTGCTTTTGCAGTAAAGGCGGCAGACAGATTGCACAATCTACAGTGTGCAATCGTTACAGATGAGGAATTCAAGCGTAAATACATATTAGAAACCGTTGACTGGTATCTTGATTTTTCGATTGATATCCGAAAGGCTGTAAAAAGGCTGGCGGAGAGCCTTGAAACTCCGATAGCGGAATTATCATTCCTCTACGAGCCAATAGATTCGTGGAAACAATAAAAAAATTATAAGGAGATTAAAAAATGACTATTGAAAAGAAAATTAACGGAGAAGCATTAACCCTTATCGTATCAGGAAGGCTTGATACACAGACAGCACCGGAGCTTGAAAAAGAATTGGATAGCATTCTTTCCGGTCTTAAGGAACTCACCTTTGATATGACAAACCTTGAGTATGTTTCATCTGCAGGACTTCGTGTAATTTTAAAAGCTCAGAAAGCAATGAACGCACAGGGCAGCATGAAGCTCACAGGTGTTAATGACAGCATTATGGAAGTTTTTGATATTACAGGTTTCCTCGATATTCTTACAATCGAATAAGAGCGAAGACAAATCTTATAAGGAGATGAAAATATGGCACCACATTTAATAATGTCTGCATCATATAATGCACTTCTTGCCATTCTTCTCTACATACTTGACAAAAAAACAGCGTTTTCTAAAATGCCTTATAAGCTTAAGCAATTTATTATAGGTGTTCTTTTCGGTCTTATGGCGATTTTTGCAACAACCACCATCGGCGGTTTTGATATAGGTGACGGAACTATAATGAATGTCAGAGATGCCGCACCTCTTTGCGCAGGTCTTATCTTTGGTGCTCCTGCGGGAATACTATCCGGACTTATAGGCGGTATTTATCGCTTTGTCGCAGTGTATTTTGGTCTTGCCGGAACATATACGCAGATTGCCTGCTCTGTATCAACAATTCTTGCGGGTTTTATTGCAGCAATACTCAGAAAGTATATGTTTGACAATAAGAAACCAACCTGGCTGTATGGTATGGGTATAGGTATGGTTATGGAAGTTCTCCATATGCTGATGATATTCTTTACTAATATGGATGATGCTGTAAATGCGTTTGAGTTTGTAAAGATATGCACACTGCCTATGGTAATCGGTAACGGACTTGCTGTTGGAATTGCGGTTTTTGTAGTATCTGTCATTGGCAGAGAAAAAATTGATCTAAAAAAGGAACAAAAGCAGATTTCACAGACATTTCAGAGCTGGCTTTTAATCTGTATTGTAATTGCTTTTGCTGCCACAAGTTCGTTTTCTTCTGTCTTGCAGACGGGTATGAGTGAGGTTCAGACTAATAAAACCATTGAAATGAGTCTTTCTGATGTTTTTCAGGACATCCTCGATGAGTCGAATGACAATCTGCTGAAAAAGACTGAAAGCATAAAAGAAGAATACTTAAGTGGAGCAAGCCTTTTATCACTTGCTTCAAAATATAATGTTATTGAAGTCAACATTATTGATGAAGACGGCAAAATTTGTGATTCCAATGTAGAAGAGTATATCGGCTATGATATGACAAGCGGAGAACAGTCAAACGAATTTGTAACAGCACTTTTAGAAGGCAGCGAGTCACAGTATATTCAGGACTACAGACCTACCTCTTATGATGATATTACTTTCAGAAAATATGGAGCAATTGCATTGCCTGACGGTGGTTTTATTCAAGTTGGCTACGACAGTTCACAGTTTCGTGCAGACATTGACAAGTATGTGAAAGAGGTATCAAAAAATCGCCATGTAGGAAACACAGGATTTGTTGCAATCTGTGATGAAAACTTCAATCTAGTAACATACAGAAGCGATTTTGAAGGAGCAGGGCTGCAGAAAATCGGTATAACATTTGATCCTGAAACTGTCTCGGAAGGTGAAATTTTTGAGTCAGTAGTCTACGACAAAGAATACCTTTGCTCATATCGATTTGTAGAAGGATACTACATTGTCGGCGCTATGCCGAAGTTCGAAGCAATGTTTATGAAAGAGGTTTCTGTGTATGTAAATACATTTATGGAAATTCTCATATTTGCTGCTTTGTTTGTTCTTATTTATTTCCTGATAAAGAAAATTATCATCGACAACTTAAGGAAAATAAACAAAGGACTTGCCGAGATAACAAACGGAAACCTGAATGTAACGGTGGATGTTCGTTCCAACGAAGAATTCGCTTCCCTTTCCGATGATATCAATCAGACGGTTGGTACGCTGAAAAGGTATATTAAGGAAGCTGCGGAAAGAATTGACAAGGAACTTGAATTTGCAAAGCAGATTCAGTATTCTTCACTTCCGACAGTTTTCCCGAAAAGTAATTCTTTCAGACTTTATGCCGAAATGATAACTGCAAAGGAAGTCGGCGGCGATTTTTACGACTTTTATATGCTGAATGATGGGGCCATTGCTTTTCTTGTTGCGGATGTATCGGGTAAAGGTATTCCTGCGGCTATGTTTATGATGAGAGCAAAGACTGTTATCAGAGATTTGGCAGAGCGTGGACTTGAACCTGACGAAATATTTACAATTGCAAACGAAAAGCTTTGCGAAAATAACGATGCAGGAATGTTCGTAACTGCTTGGCTTGGTATTTTAGATACCAAAACAGGACTTTTAAAGTTTGCAAATGCAGGGCATAATCCGCCACTCTTTAAAAGAAATGGCGAGGAGTTTTCGTATATGAAAGCTCGAAGCGGAATGCTGCTTGCTGGTATGGAGGGCATTAAATATCGCAAAAATGAACTTCAGCTTACTCCGGGTGATACACTGTATCTCTATACAGACGGCGTTACGGAGGCAACGGATAATAGCACTCAGCTTTACGGTGAACAAAGACTGCTAGACTTTGTAAATTCACTTGAAGAGACAGAACCTGAGAGCCTTTGCAAACTCATAAAGGAAGATGTTGATAAATTTGTGGGTACGGCTCCGCAGTTTGACGATATTACAATGCTTGCACTCGATTTTGATGCCATACTCGGTGATGATAGTATCTCGGTTGTACCGGATAGTGATTCTCGTGTAGCGGTAGGTGCGTTTGCAGATTCACTTTCTGCAAAGCTTGAAATCGTACCAAAAATTGCAAACAAAATCAATATAGTGTTTGATGAAATTTATGCAAACATAGTAAATTACAGCAAGGCAACTCTTGCTACGGTTTTCTACAGTATAGAAAACGGAAAACTCCGCATTTCGTTTACTGACAATGGTATTCCGTACAATCCTCTTGAGGCAATTGAGCCTGACACAACTCTTTCTGCGGAAGAAAGAGAAATCGGAGGTCTTGGAATATTTATGGTTAAGAAAATGACAGAAAGTATGGAATATGAATATAAGGACGGCAAAAACATACTTACTTTAGTTATTACACTAAGTTAGGAGGAGATTTAATTGAAATCAAATATTTGCAAATTAAATGAAGATTTAACCTGCCTCAAAGCAGTACTTGCCGAGGTAGAAAAGGTAACTACATACAACGGTCTTGAAAATAAAAAAGCATTAAGACTTCGTCTTTTGGCAGAAGAGCTTTGTGGAATGCTTCCGGGACTTATTAAAAACTTCAGCGGCAAGTTCTGGGCGGAAAATGAAGGCGATGACTACGAGCTTCATGTAGAACTTAAAGCAGATGATATGAACATTGATTTAAGAGATGAACTAATCTCTGTTTCAAAATCAGGTAAAAATGCCGCTGCAAAAGGCATTATGGGTAAAATCAGAGCAGTTGCGGAAACAATGCTTCTTGCTGCATCTGATCCGACTCTTCAAACACTCCCTGCAGGAGAGTTTTATGATTATCATGGCTATAATATAGGCTTTGGATATATTGATCCGACAATTGCTGTTGAAACAGGATATGTATACTCATGGTCACTGTTTAATTATAAAACAGCAGTTGAAGAGAAAGAAGACGAATACGCAGAACTTGAACGCTCTATCGTTGCAAAGCTTGCAGACGATATTATCGTAGGTGTTCGCGGAAAGAATGTTGAGATCGTAGTTAAAAAGTCATTTTAACTAAATAAAATTAATAAGAAACTATCAAAGGCACTCCAAACGGAGTGCCTTTGGATATGTTGATTGTCAAAAAAATAAGTTCTAATTCAGTATAAATAATTAAATTATAACGGAAAAGAAATTGATTGCAATTTCGTTTCTATTTTTATTTTTTATTAACCTAATTTTTGCTTACAACAGAAAATGATAGTTCCCACCTGTCTGTATTTTCGTGTGTTGTATAAATGTATCCACCAATATTGCATTGGAAAGGAATGTGATATTTATGTCTGGATAGCATTTCGTTTTACAAATGCGACTTCTAGGATTACAATTAAGCAAGTTTGTTTGTTATCCCAAATGCACAACTTGTCAAAAAGCAAAAAAGTGGCTTGATGACAGCGAAATAGAATGCGAGCGTCGTGATATAAAAGAAGACAATCCAAGTTTCGAGGAGTTAACCGTTTGGTACAAAATGAGTGGATTTCCTTTGAAGAAATTCTTTAACACATCTGGGCTATTATATAAGTTAATGGAACTTAAGGACAAGCTTCCTGCAATGTCTGAAGAAGAACAATTAAAACTTCTTGCAACTGACGGAATGCTTGTAAAACGCCCTCTTGTAATAGGTGAAGACTTCGTTTTAGTTGGATTCCAGGAAAGTGAATGGGGAGAAAAGTTTATATAACAAAAAAGCAGACGAAATGTCTGCTTTTTTGATTTCCTAATTAAAATATGTTATCCTTTAATAAAACAGTAGGTGAAATAAAAAAGCAAGGTTTTGACTATGCAAAACCTTGCTATGGCGGAGAAGGTGGGATTCGAACCCACGGTACCATTTCTGGTACACTCGATTTCGAGTCGAGGCCGTTATAACCACTTCGATACTTCTCCCAATATATTTTTTAGCTCTGCAAAAGGTGTGAAAATCTTTGGGAACTCCTTTTGGGAACTGCAAAATAAGCAATATTAAATTTTTCAAAAAGCCAGTAATATCAAGGGGTTAGGGGATGTGGTGTTCCGAAATACTAGAAGTTTTTCGAGTGCGCCCTGTTACGACCACTTCGATACCACTCCACAAGAAAGTATAATACACTATTTTTACAAAAAAATCAACCTATTTTCAATAAACTATTGAAAAAACTTTTGAAACATTGTAAAATAAGTATACTAATGACGAAAGGGGCGTATCTATGGCACAAAACGGCGGCGTACACAAAAACCACAGAGCAAGAGTGCGCAAGAAATTTCGTGAGAATGGTTTTTCTGGTTTTGCAGACCACGAGATTTTAGAAATGCTCCTTTATTATAGTGTTCCCAGGCGAGATACAAATCCTTTGGCGCATAAAATTTTGGACAAATACAAGACGTTGGCTAATGTGTTTGACGCAAGTCCTGAAGAACTTATGCACGAGATGGGCGTAAGTGAGGTTACCGCAACTCTGCTTTCGATGATTCCTAAGCTTTCTAAGGTTTATGAAACAACAAAGTGGGATCGTGCGGTTTGCCTGGATAGTACAGAAATGCTGGGAGAGTATGCAATTTCTATGTTTAAGGATTCGCAAAATGAGGAGTTTGTGCTTATTTGCTTGGACGCGAATCGATGTGTTCACTGGAGTGGAGTAATTATAAAGGGAACTATCGACAGAACGGAAGCATATCCCAGAGTTGTGGTTGATGAAACGCTAAAACATAAGGCGACCAAGGTTGTATTTGCTCATAATCATCCGAGTGGAACACTTGCCCCATCTGTTGACGACAAAAATGCAACCGAAGTATTGGTTAAAGTATTAAAAGGTATAGGAATTGAGGTTTTAGACCATATTATAGTAAGTGGAAATCGATATTTCAGCATGAGCGAAATGGGCTTTAAGTTCTGAAAAAACAGGCGTAAAAAAAGTTTTTTATTTTTTGAAAAAATATACTTGACAATAGAGAAAAATATTGGTATAATAGTCAAGTCGGTGAGCAAAGAATGCGCGGGTGTAGTTCAATGGCTAGAATCCCAGCCTTCCAAGCTGGTCGTGTGGGTTCGATTCCCATCACCCGCTCCACCAGAAAAGATGCGCCTGTAGCTCAGTCGGATAGAGCAACTGCCTTCTAAGCAGTGGGTCAGGGGTTCGAATCCCTTCAGGCGCGCCACTGAATATGGTGGATATAGCTCAGTTGGTTAGAGCGCTAGATTGTGGCTCTAGAGGTCGTCGGTTCGACTCCGATTATCCACCCCATTTTAATCAAAACTATGCATAAATTTGGCTTAAGGTTTTACCTTAGCGAAGGATTGGGATGTCGCCAAGTTGGTAAGGCACCGGATTCTGATTCCGGCATTTCGTAGGTTCGAGTCCTGCCATCCCAGCCAATTTATCTTGGGCTGTAGCCAAGTGGTAAGGCACTAGATTTTGATTCTGGCATTTCGTAGGTTCGAGTCCTGCCAGCCCAGCCAAACCTTCGAGATGTATTTTTGTATAAAATTCAATATGATCCATTAGCTCAGTTGGCAGAGCACTTGACTTTTAATCAAGGTGTCCGGAGTTCGAATCTCCGATGGATCACCAACAAAAAAGGATACCTGATGGTATCCTTTTTTGTTGCCCTTAATTCCGGGGTTCAAGTTTTATAAGCGCAGTTAAAATTCTTGAATTAGTTCTGGCAGTATGATAATATAAAAATGAATGATATTGAGTAGCATCTTCTAAGGGCTATAGCTACACAGAAATAAGGGAGTTTTATTTATGTATAATTTAAAGGATAAAAAACTGTTTCTTTTGGATATGGACGGAACAATTTATCTTGACAACGACCTTTTTGATGGAACGATTGATTTTCTCGATTATGTAAAATCCATAGGTGGCAGGTACATCTTCCTTACTAACAACTCATCAAAAAGTGTGGATAGATATATTGAAAAGTTGGCATCTTTGGGCATAAAATCGCAAAAAGAAGATTTTTTAACCTCTACAAATGCCACAATTTTGTACCTTAAAAAGCAAAACTACAAAAAAATCTATGGTTTTGGTACGGTTTCGTTTGTTGAGCAGTTAAAGGATGCAGGTCTTAATGTTGTAACAAAGCTTTGCGATGATATTGATTGTTTATGTATAGGAAACGACACAGAACTTACATTTAAAAAACTGGAGGATGCCTGCATACTTTTAGGCAGAGGGGTTGACTATGTTGCCACCAATCCCGATTGGGTGTGTCCCACAAGTTATGGGTTTGTTCCTGATTGCGGTGCGATTGCTCAGATGCTCCACCACGCAACAAAAAGAACTCCAAAATTTATAGGCAAGCCCGAACCGGAAATGGCGTACCTTGCTATGGAGGCGACAGGATATAAACCAACAGAAACAGCGCTTTTTGGTGATAGATTATATACAGATATTGCCTGCGGTGTAAATGCAGGAATAACCGCTGTGTTTGTTTTGTCGGGAGAGGGAACTATGGAGGATGTTGCGAAAAGTGATATAAAGCCTGATCTTATATATAAAAACATAAAAGAAATTTATAACGAACTAAGCAAAAAATAAAACAAAAAGGACTGTAGCTACAGTCCTTTTTGTTTTAAACAATGAAAATGAGGATATATGTATAATAAAGGAGATGACACGACCAATAGGTTAATTCAGAAAAGTTTTCAGGTATGGATGAAATTTTGCTTAAAATAGTATAATAAAAAATGTCAAACATTGACATAAAGTGTTTTTAGTGATAAAATAACTACGATATACCTATACAAGAAATAGGGGCATAGATCAATGGAGGAAAATAGATGATTTGCGAAAAATGTGGAAAGAAAATTGCAGATAAAAAGCCTTATTGTGACTATTGCAAACATCCCGTGGTGTACAGCGGGTTTTCGAAACCGGAATATGAAAAAACAGTAGCTCCGGTAGATGTACCAGTGAGTGCCGCGACGGATATGGAGCGTCCAAGGTATGTTGTTCCGCCTGAACCGCCAGAGAAGAAAAAAAGCCGCACGGCGCTTATTTTGGTGGGGATTTTAGCTTTGGTGGCAGTGGTGACAGTGGTGTGGCTGGTAACACCAAAGTCTTCGGATAAAGGCAAAATAATTAAAGATACGGGCGAGGCAACGAAACCCCGTAATGAAGTAACGATTACAGAGGAAGAACCAAAAATAACTATAGAGTCAATAAATGTGGCGGGTGACGCCAAAATTTTGGTATACGATGTCAACTCCGCAGAACCTCGATACGATTATGAGCTTGTAATTAAAAAAGGCGAAAAGGTTACCACCGAGGGATTGAGCATAATTTCTTTGGTGTTTGAAGAAATTGTTTTGGAAAAACAAATAAATGATATTACAGATGCAAAAACTATGGCAAACATTGAGGGTTTGGCAGTAGGAGACAGATACCGCATAATCGTGACAGATACAAACGACACAAGCATAACCAAGGAAATAGAAGTCGTGGTTGTGGAAACAGGCGGTAGCGAAGAAGTGAGAATTGAATTGGGCACAGACAAATCAGAACCTGAAGAAACAAAAAATCCTGCACAGCCTTACCTTCAAATATTAAATGATTGCACTGCAAGTGATGAATATATGCTTTGTAATATTGGTGATGAAGTTAAAGGTTTAATTATAAGGAGCGGAAAAGATTACAAAGTATATGCAATTGTAAACGATACAGCAAAAGAGATAGCGGAATTTACAGCAGAAAAGCTATTTATGGAAAATGAGTTTGAAACTTTGCTTTTTAGTGATGGCGACAAATATTATGAAATAACTAAAGACGGCAAACGCGAAAAAGAAGATTTCAATGAGTTAATGGCAACACAAATTTCCGACAGTGAATTTATTTCTGTTGGCAATACAAGTAAAATAGATAATTATAATAAGGAGAATTAAAAATGTCAGAGAGTAAAGAAATCAAAGAAATACAAGAAAGCGAAAACAATGATAACGCAACCGGTGCGGTTAAAAAGAAAAGCAAGAAGAAAACAGTTATAGCAATAATAGCAATTTTAATAGTTGCCGCTATTGCTGGTGTTGTACTTTCAGGTGTTTTGGGTGGAAAAGGTCAGAACAATTCCGGAAATAATGAAAATAAAGAAGTTGTAGAGGAAATCAGCGCAGCCCAAAATGCAGTAATATCAGTATACGAAAACGGCGTTAAAAATCCCTATTACGGATATAACTTAAAAGTAGAAAAATTAACAACTTCACAGGATTCTGAGGCGACTGCACAAAGTGAAGAAGTTCTTAACTGTGATGTAACAAGTGATATTGACTCAAAAGCCTTGGTTGACATTCCTGGTTTAAAAGTAGGTGACAGATATGTGATTACTGTTACAGATTTAAAGGAAGACAGCGATAGAACAAAACAGGTAATTGTTAAGGTCGTGCAGGCAGACGGTGAGACTGAAATTCGTGTAGAAATTCCCTTTGAACCGGTTTCGCTGCACCCATTTAAGAAAGAGCTTACAAGAAATACCGGTGACAAAGTATATATTCTCTATGATGTGGACGGAAACGGAGTTCCCGAAGCTATTATCAGAAATAACAGAAACCAGCAGCACACCACCTTCACAATCAACGAAGAAGGTAAATGCAGAGGGGCTGGTTCGTTTAAAACAGATGTCATTTATGAGGATACAAAGGAACACCGCCTTGTATTTATTAAGGAAGAAAACGGCAAAACTGAATGTTATGCAGTAAAGCTCAGCGGTGATGACGGCGTTGGCATTGAAGAAATTACAAAACCTGCAGACGAGGATTTGAGGGAAGTTAAAGCAGAAGAGTTTTATCCCACATCAGACTTAGGTCCTGTAAACGACTATAAATATAACCAATAAATAGTTAAAGGAGATATGAAAATGTTTTGTACAAATTGCGGAAGTAATGAAATAGATGCATCAGGCGTTTGCACAGTTTGCGGTCACCGTATGGGTGGTGCGCCTGCTGTGGGAATTCCTACAGGCAGACTCGATATAGCTGGCGGCGTGAAAAAAATGTTTCGCCATCCTGTTTTTATAACAGCTACAATTCTCATGTTGGCTACATGGGTTATAAGCATATTTTCGGTATTTTCAGCACTGAATACTGTAAGTTCGTATGGTGTCAGAATAGACCTTGACGGATTTTTCTCGGCACTTGAGTATTTGCCCGATGAAATGAGATTTTTTATAATACTCGTGATGGTAGGTATTATTGCTATTTTAGTATCCGGCATTATGTGTGTTGTTGGTCTTGTTAAGTCGTTATGCTATAGCTTTGACGCGTGCAAAACGCCTGGACTCGGTGCGTTGAAGGGATATTGCGCTTTGACCATAATCGGCTTGTCGGCAATTGTTGCAGGTTATACTTTATATATAGTACAATTGCTAGGTCAAATTCCTTCCTTTGCTCGTGAATATGTAATGGACCAGTTTTGGGAACAGGCAGGACCACCAATATTAATCCGTCTTGTTGTTATTGTGTTGTTGTACATATATTATTCTTTGATGCTTTCGATGATTAACAGTGTATCTAACACTTTAAAATACAACACACCTATGAAAAAGCCTTCAATGTTTGTTGCTGTTTTTAATTTTATTCTTGCGATATGCGGTATTTATGCAATCTTCGCTTCAGACATACCTCTTAAAGGAATGGATCTTATTTGCAGCATAGCACAGCTTGTGGCTTTGGCGCTTTACGGTGTTTTGATTGTAATGGCAAGAAACATCACATTCGATGAAATTTATGAACCTGCAACACCAGTGGCTCCGGTAACCCCCGAGGCAACCGCTCCTATACCGCAAATTACTACGGAAAGCGAAGAAACATCGACATACTGTACAGAATGCGGAAAAGCTTTGGCTTTCGGCGAAAAGTGTGATTGCCGTGACAGTGCAATGCCCGAAGAAAAAACATCGGAAGTAGCTCTTAGTACCGATGAAACATATTTTGAAACTTCAGAGCCTGCAATGTCGGGAGCGTTAAAGTCTACAATGCGTAAGCCCGGCAGTGCTCCCGCGTCATATCACGGCGCGACAGGTCCGAATAAGTTTATGAGCAGACCTGATGACTTGGATTAGAATTAACCCCATAATTAACGGAGGTAATTAAAATGGCGAAGAATTTTTGTATATATTGCGGCTCAAAGCTAATTCCCGGAGTGGAGTGTAGTTGTCGTGTGGGAGTTGCACCTGCTGCTCCTGTTGAACCTGTGGCTTATGAAGCACCTGAAGCAGCGCCTGCGAAACCTTCAAAGTTCTGCATTTACTGCGGTAAGCCTTTATTACCCGGTGAAGTATGTGGTTGTCGCGCACCTGCAACTGCAGTGCCTGAAGCACCCGTGGTGCCTGAAGTAGCACCTGCGAAACCTTCAAAGTTCTGCATTTACTGCGGCAAGCAGTTGTTGCCTGATGAAGTATGTGGATGTCGTGCGCCTGCAACGCCTGAAGTGCCCGTGTCACCTGAAGCACATACGGCCCCTGCTGTAGAAGAAGCACCTGCATATTCTATTCCGCCTGAGGCTACTGTTTCAGGTGGTATAAAATCCACAATGGGCGCGACAGAAAGACCTACAGGCGCATCTAACCCGTTTTTCGGCAGACCTGATGACTTGGACTAAAAAATAATTAAAATAAAAAGGAGATACATAAAATGAGCGAAAATTTTAAAGTAACCTACAGCGTAGACATGGTATTCTGTATTGATGCAACAGGTAGTATGGGCAATGTAATCGATATGGTAAAAAACAATGCGTTGCACTTCTACAATGATGTTAAAAATGCAATGGCAGCAAAAAGCAAAACAATTGACACATTAAGAGTAAGAATCGTAGCATTCAGAGATTATATTGCAGACGGCAACGAAGCAATGCTTGCTACAGATTTCTTTACACTTCCTGCTCAGGCAGCTGAATTTGAGGCTTGCGTAAGAAGTATTGAAGCTTTTGGTGGCGGTGATGACCCCGAAGATGGTTTAGAAGCTTTAGGCTATGCTATTAAGTCAAAGTGGAATCCTGAAGGAATGAAGAAAAGACAGGTTATTGTTGTTTGGACAGATGCTGAAACACATCCCTTGGGTTATGCAAAGGCAGAACCAAACTATCCTGAAAAAATGGCTAAAACATTTGATGAACTCACAGCTTGGTGGGGCGATATTCAGAACAATGGCTTTATTGACCAGAGAGCAAAGCGTATGCTTTTATTTGCTCCTAACGGTCCTTACTGGAGCACAATTTCTGACACATGGGACAATGTAATTCACTTCCCCTCAGAAGCAGGCAGAGGTCTTGGTGAGTTTGACTACAACCAGATTATTGATTCTATTTCAAACACAATTTAGTGGGTGTATATAATGACAATTAACAACGCGAAAAAAGACAGCCTCATATCGTTGGTGGACAGCTTCTTTGTGATAAACAAAGAAATGATTGAAAAAAACGGTGAGGACAGCTATGCATTATCAATAAATGATGAATGTGGACTTATGTGCGTGTTTGACGGCTGCGGGGGCATAGGCTCCCGCAAATATGCCGCTTACGGAAATAAAACAGGAGCTTATCTTGCCTCCCATACAGTAGCAAAGTCGGCACTTGACTGGTTTTATGAATTTAATAAAAGCGGCGTTGAGCTTTCGGGTAACAGCATCAAAAAAATAAGCCAGGATATTACTGAAACATTCAGCAAAGAGCTTAAAGCTTTAGAAAGCGGTGCTGAAGCAAGTATGATTAAGGGTGACCTTACAAAGAGCTTTCCCACCACGGCTTCGATGATTCTTTTCCGACAGGAAAAGAGCAGAATTTACTCGGCGTTTATCTGGGCGGGTGACTCCAGAGGTTTTATAATGAGCCCTAAGGGTATTTCACAGATAACCATTGATGATATTGGTGAGGAAGAGGACGCATTTTCAAACCTTACAAGCGACAGCAGGCTCACAAATGTGATTGCCGCCGACGGCAAATACCATTTAAACAGCCGTATAATGAGCTGTCCTGCTGAAACTGTATTTATAACCGCAACAGACGGATGTTTCGGTTATTTTTCCACGCCTATGGAGTTTGAGTTTGCGTTGTTGGATGCGCTTGTCCGTGCGCGAAATGTCCAGGAATGGAAACAAAATTTATACCAAAGCTTCCTGCGCGTTGCAGGTGATGACTTTACACTTGGTGCGGTGGTTTGCGGATTTAAAACATTTAAAAATCTCAAAAAAGCGTACACAGACCGACGCAACTATCTGTATAAAACATACATAGCAGGTATAGAGCGTGCAACAGCCGAAGACAAGGCGCGTATGTGGGAAACATACAAAAAAGATTACTACAGGGGTGTCAAATAAATGGCAAATATCAACGGATACCAGACTATTGGAGAATTAAAGAGCACAAACAGCGGTTATGCCAAGTGGGGATTTGCCAGAAAAAACGGAGTAGAAGTTTTTATTAAGGAATTTCTCTCGCCTGTGTATCCCGTGGACACAACTGTTTTGTCCGAGGGACAGATTTTACACAAAAGGCGCATCTGTGAGGAATTTTATGCAGAAAAGCGCGCGTTTTATGACGTGCTTAACCGTTGTTCTACGGGTAATATTGTTACAACGCTTGATTTTTTTAGATTTGGCAGCAGGTATTATACTGTTACCGAAAAAGTTGACGCTGTAAAAATTGACCCTATGGAAATTTTCCGACACGACCTGCACCAGAAAAAACTCATAATGAAGATTATACTTCACTGTGTAAATTCCTTGCATGTACATGGGATTGTTCACGGGGACATTAAGCCCGATAACATTCTTTTCAAAAGAACAAAAAAGGGAATGTACACAGCGAAAATTATAGATTTTGACAGTAGCTTTTTAGAAAGCAGCCCCCCGAAGACCGACGAGGATTTTCAAGGGGACTTGGTTTATCTTGCTCCTGAATCGTTTTTATTTATGGCCGAGGCAGAGGGCGGAGTTCTGTCAACAAAAATAGATGTATTCGCCTTGGGTGTGCTTTTCCACCAGTATATGAGCGGAAGGCTCCCCGGCTATGATACAAGTAAGTACGATTATGTTTTTGAAGCGGTTTTGGACGGTTATAAACTGAACATTTTGGATACTATCCCAAGAGATGTCCGTGAACTGATAACCAGAATGCTGGACCGTTACCCCGCAAAAAGGCCTACAGTAAGCGAAGCTTTTGAAGCGCTTAGCGGCAAGCCGCTGACAGCCCCTGAAGTGGTAGAAAAACCTGCAGGCGAGCCTGTTGAAAAAACGACAGGCGTCGTGGTAAAAACTATGGGTAGCAGTGGACTTATAAAAAGCACAATGAAAACAAAACCAGACGGCCCCATAACATCTGTCGCAAAAGCACCCGAAACGATAGTAAAGGAGCCTAAAAAGACAGAAAAACCTACAACAAGCAGTTTTTTCAAAAGTGCTGATGACTTGTTGTAATAATATATTCGGAGGATAAAAAAATGTGGAAATGCCCTATGTGTGAAACTCTCAATGAGGGAGCAAATTGTATGGTTTGCGGAGAGGCAAAGCCGACGGTAAGCGAAGCGCCGGTAGCGCCGACTTATATGAAAGCAGAGCCTACGCGCTCTACGCTCAAGAGTACATTTGCATCGTCTAAAACAACAGGAGTGGGGCATACACCATACAGACCTGTACATTCTGAACCTTTAACACCTCCTCCGCCGGTTACACCTGTACCGCCCCCGGAAAAGAAAGGCGGAGCAGGTAAGGTAATTACTATTTTGATTATTTTGCTGATTTTAGTAAAACTTATTGTATCTATGATGGATACGGGATATGATGAATCGGAGTACTCAAATGAACAAACCAGCGGGTATTATGATTCACATCCTCAATATTACGGGGAATAAAGGAGAAGTATTATGTGGAGATGTTTAAACTGTGAAACTATAAATGAAGGTGAAGTGTGTACAGTTTGCGGTGAAAAACCGCCTACACCCGAACAGTTGGAAGCAATAAGAAGAGAAGAATTGGCAGCACAGGCAGCCCGTGAGGCTCGTGAAGCACACATGACGCCGCCACCTTTAAGACCCACGCGAACTTCTACACCAACGGCACCCAAACCGGCGTACAGATCGGCATCTGATGCTCCTGTATTCCGTGACAGATATGATGAAGAAATGATGGGGGTAGCGCCTGTAAAAGAGAAAAAAAGCGGATTTAAGATGGGCGCTGTTGTTGCTGTTGCAGCTGTTGTAATAGCGATATTTGTAATTGTGGCAATGAATATTACAAGCTCGAACAACAAACAATCGCGCTATGATCAGGCTTATAGTTTGATGGTTGACGGTGACTACGAACAGGCAAAAGACATCTTCGAAGAATTGGGTGATTACAGAGATTCTTCTTCGATGGTCAATGAATGTGATGTGCGTCGTGCTGAGCAGTATGTTTACGATGGTGATTACATAGAAGCATATAACCTATATCAGGAAATGGGTGAAACATTCAAAGCTGAAGAGGTTGTAGAGCGTATATACGATGAGGCTGTGTATCAGTATGGTATGGGTAATTATACTGAGGCAGAAGAGTATTTTGGCTACACATCAGGAATGGGTAATACAGAAGATTACTTGACACTCATTGATGGGCAAAACGGCCGAGCTTCATACTATGAGCTTGAGGAACTTATTGGCTTTGAGGATGCAAGTGAAATTATAATGGAACGTTATTATTTTGATTTCCTGAAGGGAAATTGGGAAACTTACAGTGATGACTATATAAGATTTACCTTGGAAGAAGGCACTCAGTGGTGTAGGTACAATATTCCCAACTATGACGGCGGTAGCTGGAAAATTGAAGATAGCATCCACTACATAGGCGAAAACGGTTCATGGAACAGAGCGTGGAGCTACAAGATTGTTAATGAGGACACTATCAATGTGTACAACTACTATAATTCAAACACATATTATTTCTACAGACAATAAAGACATCTTGAGTGAAAGGGGAAAATCCCCGGTTAGGAGAACGGTATGTTTTGTAAGATTTGCGGAACGAACAATGTTCCTCAGGCGGTATTTTGTGAGAATTGCGGTGCGCGGATAAGTGATGATTATACTTATAGTCCGGCTCGAAGCTATGCTTATGCAGAAACGGAGGAGCCGGCACAGGAGTATAACGAGTATGAGGCAGAACCTATATATGAGTTTGAACCGGACGAAGAAGCACCTAAGAAAAAAATCAACATTCCATTGATTGTTTTGTTGGTTTTGATAGGTATCATTGTTTGTGGATTGATAGGATATTTTTCGTGGCAACTGCTTTCTGATAACAGCATAGGAATAAATGATAACAGTGCTTCAGTATCGCAGGAGGAAACTGAAGTGGAAGAACAGCCCCAAGAGGAAGAAGTGGATGCACAGACCGAAAAAGAGAAAAAGCTGTGCAAGGACCTTGTAATCGGTGTTATGGAGGCTGTGGTAGAGGGAAATTCAGAGGTGGTAGAGGAACACTTGGGATTTGAAGTGGGAACTCAAGATGAAATGGTGGCTGCAACTTCAAAAAGGATAGCAAGAGAATTTTCTTTTAGTGGCGGAGAATTTGATGCAGCATCTCAAAAACTGGTAAAAGAATACTACTACGGTATGGACTGGCGTGTGACAGAAGTGTCAGAGGACAGAGGGGAATATGTAGTAGTGGTTTCGTTCACAAGGCTTGACAAGGAAGAAATTGAAGACGAACTCAAAGAGTTTGACTTTGAAGACTACAGAGAAGATATAGAGGAAGAATACAGACAAAACGGTACTATTACCGACGAAATGTCTAATGAAGAAATAGACCAGAAACTTTCAGCAGCTTGTTCGGCAAAGGCAACAGAAATAGTTGATTCTGCTATATCAGGAGCTGAACTTATTGAAGATGAACTTGAATTTACTGTGGCAAAAGACGAGGGTGAATGGTTCATAGTAAAGGATAAGAGTATTTTTGGTAAATTAAGAAAAGAAATGGGAATATAAGTATTTATTAAAAAAGCCTTTCTCAAAGAGAAAGGCTTTTTAATAAATTTAACTGTATTGTAATATAATTTATGTTATAATAATTATATATAAGAATCTAAAAAGGTGGTAGTTAAATTGGCGCAAAATTCGCAAACAATGCGTGATGAACATTTTGAAAAAATGACCAAATGGCCTGTTTCAAAACTTGTAATTACGCTTGGAATTCCCACTACCATAAGTATGCTTGTAAGTAATATTTACAATATGGCAGACACCTTCTTTGTAAGCTCTTTGGGCAATAGCGCCAGCGGTGCTGTTGGCGTTGTGTTTGGGCTTATGGCTATAATACAGGCTTTTGGTTTTATGTTTGGCCACGGTGCAGGAAGTATAATTGCCAGAAAGCTTGGTGGTCGTGATGAGCATAGCGCCAGCGTTTTTGCTACTTTGAGCATTGTCGCCTGCCTTGTAGTGGGCACGCTTATTGGGGTGTTGGGACTTATATTTATCGAGCCTTTAATGAAACTTTTGGGCAGTACTGATACAATCCTTCCCTACGCCAAAGGATATGGTATTTATATTCTTATTATTTGTCCTGTCACTATGACCAGCTTTGCTTTAAATAATATTCTTCGCTACGAGGGTAAAGCGTTCTTTGCGATGATTGGTCTCACCATTGGCGGAGTTTTGAACATTATTGGCGACCCGATTTTTATATTTGTTTTTGATATGGGTATTGCAGGTGCAGGACTTTCTACGGCGCTTTCACAGCTTATAAGTTTTGGTATACTGCTTTCGGTGTTTTTGTGTGGCAAAACTCAGAGTAAGCTATCGCCAAAGCTTTTAAAGGAAAATCCCAAAGGGATATTTCTCATTATGGCAACGGGCTTTCCAAGCTTGTGCCGTCAGGGGTTGGGCAGTATTTCCACTATGATACTCAATAACTTAGCAGGTATCTGCGGAGGAGACGCAGCCGTTGCGGCAATGTCAATTGTAAACAGAATAGCATTCTTTATATTTGCTGTAGGGCTTGGAATAGGTCAGGGTTTTCAGCCTGTAGCGTCATTTAACTACGGCGCAAAAATATATTCAAGAGTAAAAAAATCATTCTATTTCACATTTTTTACAGGTGAGATTTTACTGGGCGCGTTTGTAATAGTAGGGATGTTGTTTTCTGACCGCTTGATAGGACTTTTCAGAAACGACCCTGCAGTAATTGCAATTGGTACTGTGAGCTTGAAACTGCAGCTTGGAGCACTGTTTTTTCACCCTTTGGTAATATGCTCGAATATGCTATTCCAAAGTATAGGCGAAAACAAAAAGGCTACATTTTTATCAATGCTCAGGAGCGGAATACTGTTTATTCCCATTATACTTATACTGACAAAGTTTTTCGGACTTTTTGGAGTTCAGTCGGCGCAGGCTATAGCGGATGTATTGGCATTTTTTGTTACTGCGCCTATGGTGTTCAGGTTTTTGAGAAAACTGCCCGAGGACGAAACAGCAGAGGAGAAGGTGTTGGAAAATGAGTAATTTCAAAATGATTTTGGCAATGATTGTTTTTGGCGGTATTGCTATATTTGTTCACGAAATAGCGCTGCCCGCAGCGGTAATTGCCTGCATAAGAGCTATTGTGGGAATGGCAATTTTAGCTGTGTTTTTGGGATTTTGCAAAAAGCGTTCCGGTTTTGTGGCGTTTAAGAAAAACGCCGTAGCTCTTATTTTGTCAGGTATTGCCCTTTCGTTTAACTGGATTTTCTTGTTGGAGGCTCACCAAAATGCAACAGCACCTGTTGCAACGGTTTGTTATAGCGTAGCGCCTGTGCTGGTGTTGATGATTTCGCCCATATTCTTGCGGGAAAGAATTTCTGTGGTGAGTGCCGCATGTACATTTGGGGCGTTGGCAGGTGCAATTTTGCTCACAGGAATACTCAATGTAGGAAAAGTAAATATGCTGGGTGCGATATACGCATTTGTCGGGGCAGGTTGTTATTGCGCCGTTATAATATTAAACAAAAAAATCGGTAATATTTCAAGTATTGACAGTGCCTTTTATCAGATGACGGTAGCGTCGGTGGTAAGTGTTGCTTACTCGGTGTTGACGGTAGATATAAAAACAGCTGTATTTTCATTTAATACAGTGTGGATGCTGTTGGTGCTGGGAATTGCCACGGCGATAGCCTATGCGCTGATGTTTTCAGCAGCAAAGAAAATGTCGGCTCAAAATTGGGGTGTTTTGAGTTACATAGAACTTGCAATGGTTGTTGTAATTTCGAATGTGCTGTTTGGACAAAAGTTCACGCCCGTGGAAATACTGGGTATAGCAATGATAGTTGGCTTTGCTATCGTTAATTGTGCAGTTAAAAGAAAAAGATAAGCTAAAAATGCTGTGGAAAAATAAATTCATTTTTCCACAGCATTTTTGTTTCAATAACTGTATATTTCCCAATCTGCCAACTGTAAAAATCGTTGCTTTAGTTTTTCGTCATTGTCCTCTTCCAGTCGAAGTAGCGCAATTTCGCCTTTAGAATAATATTTTGCAGCCTCCATAACTCTTTGTGCAAAAATGTGGTCTTCGGGGTGCTTTGTGCCTGCTATAAAGGTGCTGCAACCCCAGTCTATAGCGTGTTCAATCTCTTTATCAAAATGTTTTATCAAATCCTTTGCATTTTCTTGCTCGTGCAAATTAAAAAAACAGCAAATCATTGCAAATCTTCCCTTCTTTATTTTTAAGATTTGCACTTTTAATAGTTTCCGGAAATTAAAAAAGGTGCGACAACCGAAGTTGACGCACCTAAAAAACGTCAACTCTGATTGTGCGAACAATCGATCAATAACCAATAACGGGTATGATACATCAGAGCTACGCTTTTTACACAGCGTAACCCGAAATTGGTTATACGATTTGTTCGCATAACCAATATAGCACAATTTTCGACAAAAATCAATAGAGTTTTTAAAATGTGACAATGTTTCAATTTGTTGCGAGAGTGTTAATTTTAAAAAATGTAACACAAAAGAAATTGAAATCATACCGAAAGTATGATAGAATAAAATAAATATAAATGTGGAGGTGTCTGACTTGAAATTTTGGAATGAACAGGTAATGCCTTTTTTGGCGACTATAAGAATTTCAGATATTGTTGACATCCTTATTGTTGCCGTTGCTATATATGCCATTATCAAAGGCTTCAGAAAAACCCGTGCGGCACAGCTCATAAAGGGTATAGGAATCTTTCTTGTAGTTACATATCTGGCTGATTGGTTACAGCTTAATATGATAAGCTTTGTGCTGGGTAATGTGTTGCAGATAGGTCTTATTGCTCTGGTTATTATATTCCAGCCCGAACTCAGGCGAGCGCTTGAGCATGTTGGCAGAAGTAAGTTCAGCCATTGGTTTTCTGATGAAAAGTCAGACCATTCAGACCTTGTAACTGAAATTTGCAGAGCTTCTGAAAATATGTCAAAAACAAAAACAGGTGCTCTTATTGTATTTGAAAAAGAAACAACACTGGACGACCTGCTAACAGGCGGCACGCTTATTAATGCAGATGTTTCCAGCGAGCTTGTGGAAAATATTTTTGTTCATAACACTCCCTTGCACGACGGTGCCGTGGTAATCCGTGGCGGAAAAATCTATAAAGCGGCTTGTGTTTTGCCACTTTCATCCAACAGGGACTTAAGCAAAGAATGCGGTACACGCCACAGAGCAGGACTTGGAATTTCCGAGCAGTCCGACTGCGTAAGCCTTGTAGTTTCAGAAGAAACTGGAAAAATCTCCGTTATGCACAAGGGTGATATGCTCAGAAATCTGTCAGTGGCAAATCTTAACGACCTTTTGATGAAGGCGTTAGAGCCAAATGAAGAAGTTTCCGAAAATGTGAAGAAAAACATTGATTTTATAAAAACTCAAAAAGACAAAATCAAAAAAATGGTAGAGAAGAAGAGCAACAAGGAAAAAGATCAGTAAACACACTACCGTAGATTGGAGAAAAAATATGAAAAAAGATCTTTCAACCAAAATCATATCGCTCCTGTTTGCTATTTTTCTGTGGTTTTACATTATTCAGGTGCAGAGCCCCGAAATAGAAAAAACCATAAAAAATGTACCTGTTCAGTTTACAAAGAGCGAATTGGAAAGCCGCGGACTGGCTCTTATAAACGATAAAGAAGTGGAAATAGATGTAAAAATCAGAGGTCAGAGAAAATACCTGACCAGCATCAAAAAGGCAGACATCACCATTATAGCCGATGTTAGTAACATTGATTCTATTGGTGAACATAAAATTTATACAACTGTTTACCTCCCTTACGGTAATGTTGAGGTGCTTGAACAAAGACCGTCACAGATTACAGTTACTGTTGAGGAAATGGTAGAGGTAGAAAAAGATGTGCGAATAAACACCATTGGTGAGCCAAAGGACGGGTATTGCGTTGGCGATATTAAAACCACGCCTGACAAAATCAAAGTAAAAGGTCCAAAGTCTATAGTAAACAGTATTTCTTATCTGGCGGCAGATGTTGATGTTGAGGACAGGGAAGAAGATGTTTCCACAATTGAAGAACTGTACTTGGTAGGTGAATCCGGTACGGTATTAAATAGTCCCTATGTGTCATTTGACCAAAAAACTGCTGATATTCACTGTCCCATACTCAAGAAAAAGACCGTTGAAATAGATGTGAGGTTTGCAGATGGAGTGAACGATTCATCAGAACGCTATGAATTAGACGAAAACTCGCTCAAAAGTATTGAGATTGCCGGCACTGCTGCCGCTATAAAGGATTTGGATAAGATTTACACCAAGAGAATAACCGTTGCAATGATTAAAAAGAGCGGTGAGGTTGAAGTAGGGCTTGAACTGCCTGAGGGCATCAAATCCTTAGACGGTGAAAAGGTAACGCTCAAGCTCAAAAAAGTGTCAACAACGAACTAATTGTCAAATTGCACAAAAAACAACTGGTATTTTTATTATTTTTGTATAGTTGGCGAATTGAAAAAGCTCGAAAAAAGTAGTATTATATAAGCATACCACAACTAACACAACACAAACTTTTTCATTTTCCCTCCTTTTGAAAAAAAGGAAAAGCAAAAGACCTGCTTAGATTATAAGCGGGTCTTTTGCTTTGTTAAAATATTGTTGAAAAATGAAATACTTTGTGGTACAATTATATAAGCAGATGCATAATATAGAATTTATCCTAAAATAGAGGAGAAATATAATGAATAGAGAAAATGTGCTCCAAACGGTAAAGTTTTGTACCGTGGGTCTTATAAATACATGTGTCGACTATGTGATATTTTTCGTTATGGTTGCAGCAGTAAACGCGGATAAAAGCGTAGCCCAGATTCTTGCAACCGCAGGCGCAATGTGCGGAAGTTATTTCATAAACAAACATTGGACATTTGGTATCCGCGGCAAACAGAAAAAACGCCAGATAGCCAAGTTCATAGCAACAAATATGGTTTCTATGAGCTGTACTATTATCCTTATGTCATTGTTCCACGATGTGTTCGGTATACATCAGTGGGCAAATGATTTATTTGCAGATATAGGCTGGTCCTTCAGAATGAATTACGATGTTGGCGTAATGTTCTGTAAAGTTATTGCATCGTGCCTGTCATTTATAATCAACTTTGTAGGTAACAAATTCTGGGTATTTAAAGATTATGAAGAGCAGGGAAATAATTAAAAAAGTATTAAAAAACTGTTAAAAACCCTGTTGATAATGTTGATAACTCAGTAAAAATCAATAATATTATGTAAACTACAGCAATATATGGCAAAATATTCTTGAATATCGGGCATAAACATTATATAATATAGAATATTGGAAAAGTATATATACGGAGGCAGATATGGATACAAAATACAAGCGAATTTTACTTAAAGTAAGCGGTGAGGCGTTGGCAGGTGCCAAGGGCACAGGCTTTGACCCTGAAGTGTTGAGCAGTGTGTCAAAGGTAGTAAAAAGATGCCACTCATCAGGCGTTGAAATAGCAGTCGTTGTAGGCGGCGGTAACTTCTGGCGCGGCAGACAGGGACACAACATGAACAGAACAAGAGCAGACCACATGGGTATGCTTGCAACAGTTATGAACTCGTTAGCACTCCAGAGTGCATTTGAGTCAGAGGGTATTCCCACAAGAGTTCAGACATCTATAGAGATGCGCCAGATTGCAGAGCCTTACATAAGAAACAAGGCGATGCGCCATTTGGAAAAGGGCAGAGTTGTAATCTTTGGTTGCGGAACGGGTAACCCTTTCTTTTCAACAGATACCACAGCAGCTCTCCGTGCTGCTGAAATCGAAGCGGATGCGATTCTTTTAGCTAAAAATGTTGATGCAGTTTATGACAGTGACCCTGCCATAAATCCCGATGCTAAGAAGTTTTCAGAGCTTACCTTCAAGGAAGTGCTTAACTTAGGTCTTAAGGTTATGGACTCAACAGCTACATCACTTTGTATGGACAACGATATTCCGATTTTAGTATTTGGCATTGCTGACCCCGAGAACATTGTAA
>Ga0233360_1000046_pt1 | contig 40616 bp, 22 predicted proteins | sample ElkDunMinimDraft_20_FD_180671 | JGI IMG/M metagenome (GOLD analysis project Ga0233360, IMG submission 180671) | Fecal eukaryotic communites from dung pellets of Tule Elk in California, USA - Elk Dung A0 | ecosystem: Host-associated > Mammals > Digestive system > Large intestine > Fecal | place...
TCCTTCAGCCAATGGGTGAAGCGGTACTTGCGCGTGAGGCGCACCGATTGGCGATGGGCAGTATCGGCAATGAGGGGCTGCACCGTGCCATCCTCTGCCACGAGGAACGGATGACCGGCAGGCACCGATTCGCCATGGCGAGTATACGCCACTGGCAGGTATACCACCTTGCGTCCCAGTCGGTCAAATGTCACTTGCTGCCCGCGCCGCTTGCCCCAATGCACTATCTGCCAGTCGCGGTTGTCGAATACGGCAGCATACAGATATTTACTATCCTTGACTGCAGGTGTATTGAAGAGACGCACCGTGGCATCCGTAGTAGGCGTGTAGGTATCGGTCACATCCATCAGGGTGGGCGACTCGAACAGCGGCGGTACAGGTTCGCCACTATTTGTCAACGGTAGTAGCTCCTTCTGCTTGGCATACATGTGGCGGAATACCTTGGGCAAGATATGGTCTTCACGCCCGAAGAAATGGTCGCTCAGGTGCTCGTTAGGCCCGAAGGGATAGCATAGTTCCTCATTGGGCAACAGCACCACCCACTCGTGGCTCATGGAGCGGCTGCCCCACTGCGGTACGAAATCCTTGGCTACGGGTACACCGATGGAGCGGAAGCGGGCAATGTTGAGGTCGGTAAACGTGCGGCAAGTGCCTACACGCACACTATCGAGTTGCGTGGCTGGGAAGTCGGGGACAAATCCCTTGGGATAGTATACCGCCGCGTGGATTCCGCGATTTACCGTAGAGTAGGTGCCATAGACATAATAATAGTTTTCCTGACTGTTGGCAAACTTGTTGACCTTAGGCAATTGCTGGGCGATATATTTCTCACGCCAATGACTCAAAGGCTCGTGACCGACGCGATAAGGAAGTACATAGTTGCAAAAATGCTCGAATCCGTAGTCCATATTCCACTTGGTTCGCCACATACGATAAGCACTGTCGATATTGGCTATCAGGTAGTCGGCAGTGACGGCAGCTGTATCTGGGATACGCTCTTGCTTCCTATCCATCAAATGGCCATAGCGCATCAATGCCGTATCGTATGCTCGATTGTAGAATTTATCATCGCGATATGTCAAGCGAAATATACTATCCATATACAGACGGAAGCTATCTATACCCTCGCTCTGCAGGGTATAGTGAGCGTCCATATTGTCGATGAGGAACTGGGCGGCACGTTGCTTATAGGTGTCAGATACGCTATCGCGATAATAGACAACAACTTTACATTCCATCTCTGCTATTGGCCGTTTACATGAACATATAACAAGCGAATAAACAATAATTAGGACATATTTCTGTGTTATACTATTCTTCATCTCATTCAACAATAGCTTTGATATTTAAAGTTATGCGTCGTTCAGTGTTTCCATTGATTACTATTTGCTTCCTTGCAAATCCTTTTTTATTTGCTTCAAACTTTACAACAATGGAGTCAGAGCAGTTTGGATTTAACGGCATAGCATTCCATTCCGGGACGGTACATCCGCACGAAGTCGTTACATTATAAATGATATACTTATAATCACTCTTGTTTGTGTAATAGAAAACGCAATCTTGTGATTCCCCCACATCCATCTTTCCAAAATCATGTTCATATTCAATGAATGGGATATATTGGTTTTCTATAACTATTAACCTGTTTTTACTTGTTATCAGTTCTATATATTCTTCTGCATACTTCTTACGACTAAAATTTACAGTGTCATTTAATAACTCAGCATATAGTTCCACTGCCTTCTCTTTGTCTAACTCCCTATAGATTTGCGATAATAAGTATTTAGGGAAAAATGCCATAGTAGTATCTGCCAGATGTTTGATGGGGGTGTAATCGAACTTAGAAAGAGTTTTACCTCTTTCTAAGTTCTGAAAACAGCGATATAACGTATTGATTTGCATAATACTCTTTATTGGGCACTTTTCCCTGAGGTCTTTAGAAGATATACTACTCATCGTATCTACAATATCATTAAGTTCCTTTCTTGTAAATAAGGCAACTATACTATCATTGTCAACAATCACATAATAAGTCTTATGTCCTTCAAGAAACTTCTCAAGAAAAGCGTTCATCAAAGAATCAAATTGTTCCCCTGCGACAAAATTCGCAATGTTATAATTTTCTGTCGAATAGAGGCACATAAATATATCCATCTTATCTTTTTCTTTATTGACACCATACTCATCACATGAAGCAAGAAGAGATATAGAAAGAGATAAAAGTACTCTGAGAACTAACAGAAAATTTCTATACATTGCCATAAAAGGAGTGAATCAACTAATACATACAATGCAACCACTAGAATCACTTCATATTTCTTTGATTGAGATTCAATACTTCTTATTTCTTTAATAACGGTTCTGATGTGCGAACTTATTAAAAGGACAACCAATAATATACACACCACTCTGTAGTTCATAATTCAGCAGTTTTTTAAACAGTCATTATATTCAGCTTGTAAAAAAGCCATTTCCGCTTCATACAAAAGTGTAATTGATAATAGACCATCTATTTCATATCCTTTTCCACGAAGGCATTGAAAGACATCTATTGCAGCTTCGCATAACAATATGACTCCAGCTTTTATCTTGGCAGCGTTGTATTCTTTTTTGCATTTATCAACACATTCCGCGTAAGAGGTTCCCGAGTCCTCTTCCGATTCATTTTCCACCTCTTCCTCTTCTTCTAAATCTCCATCCGAATTCTCTTCGTTGTCTTCTTTAGACTCTTCATCTTCCTTGTCTTTATTGTTTTCAACGGCTCTTGTTTTGGAAAATCTCATTGTTTCTGCCATTTGTAATGACGAGTTTAACAAAGCCTCACTCAATCGTAATTTATCCTTTTCGGAGAGATTGCTATATTTATTATAAAAGGAATCTGATGCATTAATCACATCTATAAGCAATTCTTCCAACTTGTCGCAATGTCCAACTGATATTTCCTTCCAATAGTATTTTAACAATGGCTTGTTATTTGAAGAATTGCCATTACTTTGTTCCCACAAAAGCCTAAACGTGCTTATTTGTTCTTTTGAGAGTTGCCCTACAAAATCGGCCATGGCCTCTTTATACTGGTTATAAGCCTTATAATATGCTGCAAACTCCTTGGACCGTAAAGCTTCTTCATAAAAAGGTGATAGTTCTTCTGATTTTGTATTATAACTATAATCATTAGAACATGATGTAAATACAAATGCTGCCAACAGCATTAAAACAAAAACATTCTTCTTCATTTTTTGAAAATTAATTGTTAATAAAAAAGGTATTATAATATATATTACATTTTGCTTTTATAAATCTCACTTGCTCCGAGTCAACCTTTATCGGTTTCTCTATAATCTTTTTACAGAGTTCCACTGCTTTATCTTTTCTTTCACAAAATACCATAATCTCGAAAGCCTGGTATAATGGCATAAACTTAGACGGACACATATACGAGGCACATTGGAAACAATCCAGAGCTTCATCATAGAGTTCCAAACTGCGCAAAGCCATCCCTCTCAACATTTGCACGTCATAATCATTCAGCCGTTTGGTACATTCATCCAATAATTGTAGACATTCGTTATAGTGGGCCTCTTCATAATGTATGGCTGCATAGTTATACAGGAAGTATGGATCGTTTTGTAGACGAGGATAAAGGTCTTGGTATTGTAGAATGGCTGTTTGCGGCTTCTTCTCATACAAGCGTGAAGCATCGTACCAACGTTGATGCCGATAATATAAAACTCCATTCATACCTATTCCTAAGCCAAAACATATAGGGAGAAAATAGAACAGGCTAGAAAAGCGTGGTGTAAATATTTCCTTGCTTCTACGAGCCAATTCTGCCACGCAATAAACAAGCACTACCCATGTGAATGGATAACAGAACGGATATGAAAAGAATGAGAATACGGCTATAACAATCAAACATGAAGCTATTGTATCATACTCTGCATTTCGGATTTTCCTCCATACGACAATCAAAATGCACGCAAGAAGGACAAATAATAGCAAACCGACAATCCCCCATTGAACCAGTAAGTGAAGATATTCGCTGAATGGATGAGAAATACAGTCTGCAATCATTGAAAAGTGACTGTCTGGATGAGTTCGAAAATAATCGGATTGTTGCAGCATGTAGTCGCGCGTAAATGTACTATAGCCATTACCAAACAAAGGATGTTGCATCCAAAGAGACAATGTATTAGACCAAATGAGCAGTCTACCGTTAGCTGATTCAGGACGAATATAGTATAACAAGAAAACCAAGAATGCAAAGACACATGGAAACAAGCACTTAACAGCAGAGGTTATAGACTTGGGTAGAGCATTAGTGCAAGCATACAGAAAGAGCACTGATGCAAATGCTGTGAGCCATGCTGTGCGTGATTGAGATAAAACAATCATCATGACAGTCAATGCAAATGCCATAACAAGCAAAACCCGATATCGTTTTTCACATCGGAACAGGTAGAGGATAAAAGGAAGGCACAAAGCAAGGGAAAGTGCATAAGCCGCACAACTTTCGAATGGACCAGTAAAGGTCGTATTACAACGTAATGCCTCAAAAGAATCAATTTGGCTGATTCCCCATAAGGACAAAACAGCACTGCACGACAACATCATCCACGCGATTGTATTGAAGGATAAATTGTATCCTTGGAGTCTAATAACGTAATATAGAGTGAGTATGGACAATAAGTTTGTCCAAAATTCTACAAGGTTATCAGTCATCAAATTATGTATGGATAGATAGATTGCTATGATGCAAACTATCAAATCCACTACACGTATAGTATAGCAATAACCTCTATGTGGACAACCGAATAAAAAACCAAGAAAAAGAGAGGAAAAATAGAAAGCAAACCATTTGCCTTGTATCAATGCATCATGAATCTTAGCTTGCGTACAAAACAAACAACTTGCACACAAAGCTGCAAATACGATATAAAGCAATATGGTCTGCCTTCTATTCATAAAATCAAGTCATACTATTCAATTACGAATTCACCACTATAGATATGAGTAGCATCCTCTATCTCCAGCTCATACTCACCATCGGAAAGGTTAGGCAATGTGATAACTGCGCCTTGTGCACTGTATGTACCCGTGTATAACACTGTACCCGATGCGTCCACTACTGAGACTTCAAAGTTGGTGCTCGATACAAAGCTAATGGTTAGTACTTGCCCGTCAATGGAAGCGGTGGGCAACTGAACCTCACTACGACCCTGCGGGCGTTTGAGCACTTCTATTTGAATAGGCGTCTTTTCGGCAAATCCCGATAGTGTGCAACAAAGCAACACTAATAACATAAATACTTTTTTCATCTTGTTCTGAATTAAAAAATTTGACACAAAAGTATTGCTAATTTATCGAACAGAGTGCAAGAACATAGTGACAAATATAGTGACATTTTCACTTATTTGTTTGAAGAGGAAATAAGAGATGGGTTACAAGTATCTACCTATGAGGATGTAACGCATTACTACACAGTAAATCCAAAATGTCGTTAGGAAGTTTGCTTAGGACACGCTTCTTCTGTTGTGTAACAACATTATCTGTGGCAGCTGCGAGGCATTCACGGATGACACCAGTGGAATAACCCATCGCGAGAAGAAGAATAAGATGAATATTTACAGTGCTAAGTTTGGCTTGACTATACTTGTCAGCCTCGTAACGCAAGTAGGTAATGAAAGTAATAAAGTTTTCGTCCAATGTCTCGTATAATTCCTCACGGTCTTTGACGGAGATAGGACTAACATCCTTGTTACGGAGCTTGTTCAACTTCTGCAGGTTCGTAGCACAAGCACTCTTGTTGAATAGGGCAATGCTTGCATTGAGGCTATTGCGATAGAGAATCAGAACCTCCTCGCGCGAATGCGGAGAACTATCGCCATTTTCTTCGATGGATTCGTTTATTTTATATATCTTGGCCTGGTTACTCTGTAACTCCTTACGCAAGCGCAAATAATATTGTTTGCGACGTTGTTCAAAGAAAAGTACCCCGATAATAATTGCAGCCAGCAAACATACAATGACCAATACTATAATATAAATAAATCTACGATGACGCTCTGCCTGTTCACGTTGTTTCAATTCCATGACATGTGCTGTATGAATCTCGTCAATCTCGGAGCGGCGCTCTATACGCTTGATGGAGTCGCTCGTCTGTTCGAAACGCTTTATATAGCTATAGAGCTCGGGCTGGGGCACCGAATCTATTGTAAGGTATAGCAGACTACGGGCACAGTTGTATTGCAGGTATACCTCATCGTATCCTTGCATGGCCTTCTCGTAGTAATATTTGGCAGTATCATAGAGCCCACGTGATTCTGCGATATCTCCCTTGAACCAATAGACCCCATTCACATTATCGACACCATAAAGTGCGATAAGTTGATCAAAATAGGATTCAGCTTTATCATAATCCTTGGAAAAAGTATACTCTATCTTGCCTAAATCAAAAAGAATTACTCCCAAACTCTGCGTATCCAACTCCTCACGCTGCTGAAACAGTTCCTCCAATATCTCACGAGCTTGCTCAGGTTGCTGCTTGTAAATATAAGTCTGAGCCAATCCAATATCTGCACATAAATGATCATATCCCTTTGAAACATCATAAAATGCTAAGTATGCAGCCAGTGCTTCATCAGCCATTTTCTTTTTCAGGTAATGACGTCCAAGATTCTGGTAACACAATCTATGATACCGCACCGTGGTATCGGGGAAGAGGCTCTGTGCCTGCAGGTAGGCATCCACGGCAGCGGCATCGTGCTTCAGCTCGGTATATACGCAACCTAAGGAGTACCAGGCCATGGCGGCACGGTAGTTCTTCCTATTCCTATTATAATAGTCGGTGGCGTAGCGGATGAGGGTGTCGGTGGTGAGCGGTACGTAACACTTATAGTCGGCCTGCGTGCGTAGTATGGCATAGAGTGCCCGTGCCTCGCCATCGAGCGTAGCGAAGGGGATGCTGTCGAGCGCAAGGCGCACAACCTCGGGCGCTGTATCGAGCTTCGCCTCCAACCGCTCTAACTGACGCATGTGACCATGCCCGCCACACCCCATACAGAGGGTGGCAAGAAGGAGGGTATATATCACGGTGCGGAGCTTCATGTCACAAAGATACGAACAAACGAGCGAGAAATATGAAGTTCACTTCAATATTTTTTACAGCGAGTGCAAGTATCTTCGAGGTTTACCTCAAAGATAACAAGAAATAGGGAAAGTGAGAAATAAATCATCACGCAGAGGCATTCCCATATTGCTGCAAACAGCCCTCAGCTTACGCAAAGGCGTTCCACACGGTGCCCGTGACGTTCTATATTCCAAGTCTGGCAATATTCATTCCAAGACTGACAATATATATTCCAAGACTTGGAATATTACTTTTGTCGAGGTATTAATTAACATTACATCGGCCAGACGGCAAAGCCCTCTACAGGTCTTGTTTCGAAAGACCTACAGGTGATAAAATTTAAGACCTGTAGGTGATAAAATTTATGACCTATAGGTGCCTGAATTTGCCACCTGTAGGAGGGCTTGCCGAAAAGCCTAAGAAAAAAGGCATACACGCGCTCGCACACGCATAAGGAATATGAATGTCGGTTACGGGTTACGGTTACGCGTAACCGTAACCCGTAACCTGCGAATGAAGTTTACTTGAGCCGATGCGAAGCGTAAGTTAAGGCAGATGCCGGTCTTAACTTACGATAAGCCGAAGCATAAGTTACGATAAAAAATGGCCCAAGAGAGGACGACTTCCAAAGAACGAGATATATCCGCCGCGGCGAATAACTATATCGATCTGCAATCTACCCCCTTGTAAAAGTCACATGATACCCGAGCATACGTCTCAGATAGGTTGGTTTTTAAACATACAGGCGTAAAAACTGTTATTGATGATATGCGTTCCACCATAGAAAATTTTATAAAAAAAATCATTTTGACCGGTTTTTTCCAAATCTTTTCAGAATTGGGATAGAACTTTGTCGCGTAAATAATGAATAAGAATGTTTAACCAACAAAAAAAGTAGAATGTTATGAAAAGAATGATGTTTATTCTCGCATGTGTGTTTACCTTAGTAATCACCTCCAAGGCCGACAACTATCAGCCCATCACCCGCAGCCAACTGCCACAAAAGGCGCAGACCTTCCTGAGCACCCACTTCCCCGACAGCAAGATCTCGCTGACCCGTAAGGAGATTGATGTGACGGAACTCAACTACGATGTCATCTTCACTGACGGATGCAAGGTGGAGTTCGACCGTAAGGGCAATTGGACCGAGGTGGACTGCCTCAACCACCCACTACCTGCCGGCATCGTACCTGAAGCCATTGAAAGCATTGTCAAGGCACATTACCCCGAAGCCAAAGTAACCAAGATTGAACGCGACCGTCGCGAGTACGATGTAAAGCTCAACAACCGCGTAGAGCTCACTTTCAACAAGAAGCTGCAGCTTATTGACATTGACTGACCCATTAGACCAATCTAACCAAACCACCCAACTTAAACACTAATACCTGAAAAAACACTTAAACAAAAAAGAAGAATCGGCAGTGTGCTGCCGATTCTTCTTTTATACATATAACCTAAGTTCAATAAACCACCTTGAGAGGATTACGCACGCTCTGTGCATAACGGTCAAGGTAAGTGGCCCAATCGGCCATCGTATCAAAACCGTACTTGCTCCAACCTGATCCCCAGTAGTAGGTATACTCAGTGCCGGGCTTGTAGTTGCTCACGGCAAGCACGTGGCCCGATGCTCCGCGCTCCTTAGCCTCCTTGTCAGAAAACATGGCAGCCTTGGCCTCAGTAACCTTCTCAGGCATCACGGCACCTACGTAGATGATACCGTTGTCGTTGTTCACATTGTCCGTAAGGTCGGCATAGGCAATATAACCCTTCTCTCCCTCAAGCATGTATGCGGTGGGATTCTCGGGATGGATGACGAGGCCGGTGGCTACGGGAGTCGTTTTCTGCAAGCCTTGGTAGCTGACCACGGTCTTGTTGAGTTGCGACCCTTTTGAGAGCGAGATGGTGCGGGTCTCTACCACACTGTCCTTGCCCATCACAAACGGATTATAGGTAAGCCTCACGGTGAAGCGCAGGGGACCATTCTCCAGTATCTCGTACTCTCTCCAGCAGTAGGGATACACGATAGCATCGCCATCGAGCAGGGCAGCAGTTCCGCAACCGAGTGTGGGTCCCACCTTGTAGCAGTCGAGACCGTTGCCGTGGTCTACGTGGTATGATACGGAGTGATACAGCTCGTTAGCCTCATCATGTTTCCGCTCCTTACGCAGGCGGGCTATCTCGGCCTGTGTGTCGGGATTGAGCTCATTGGCATAACGCTGCTCGACCACAAGTCCGGGCACACGCTTCACCCAAGCATCGTAACCGAAGGCACGCTCGCCTTTGGCCTGCAAAGCCGGGCCATAGGCACGGTAGGCAGTGCGGTCGTTCTCCCAAGCAATGTCGTCGACACGCTCAGGGTAGTGGCGGCCATATACGAGAGTCTCCACTTCGATGGGTTCACCCACAGCCACGGTATATACAGCCTTGTCATTGGCCTTTACGGTAACAGGGAAAAGGAGGTTGTCATCGTGAGTAATCTGATAAGCCACCTGATTGCCCTCAGCATCGAGAATGATGTATTGCTCTTCATCAATGAGCTGCACCTTCTTGGCAACTTCACTGATGGGAACCTCTATCATCTCTTCGCGGTCGAAAGTCAAGTCATTGGTTACCGTAACGGTGAAGTCGGTAGAAGGCTTCGGACCACAAGCGGCAAGAAGGGCGAGGAGAGGGAGGAATGAAAAAAGATTTTTCATTTAATTATGAATTATGAATTATGAATTGTGGAAGTTGTGTCAACAACTTCTACGTTAAAGTCTCACTAAACTATGAATTATGAATTATGAATTATGATGTTTCTTTTAGGTGCCAAATGGTGTATATGACGGCGAACATGTTTCATAATTCTTAATTCATAATTCATAATTAAAGCTTTTGCAGCCGTGATGCAGAAACTTAGGGTTGCTTGCCGATATAAGCCAAGATACCACCGTCGACGTAGAGCACATGACCGTTTACGGCATCAGAGGCCTTGGAAGCGAGGAACACTGCGGGGCCACCCAACTCCTCGGGATCGAGCCAGCGGCCTGCAGGAGTCTTGGCACAGATGAATGAGTCGAACGGATGACGTGAGCCATCGGCCTGGCGCTCGCGGAGCGGAGCAGTCTGCGGAGTAGCGATGTAGCCCGGACCGATACCGTTACACTGGATGTTGTACTCGCCATATTCTGAGCAGATGTTGCGGGTCAGCATCTTCAGGCCACCCTTAGCGGCAGCATAGGCCGATACGGTCTCACGGCCAAGCTCTGACATCATAGAACAGATGTTGATGATCTTACCCTCACGGCGTTCCATCATTTCGGGGATAACGGCGCTGGAGCAGATGAACGGGCCTACGAGGTCGATGTCGATAACCTGCTGGAACTCTGAGCGCTTCATCTCGTGCATGGGGATGCGCTTGATGATGCCGGCATTGTTCACAAGGATGTCAATCTGACCTACCTCGGCGTGAATCTTCTCTACGAGCTCCTTCACGGCAACCTCATCGGTTACATCGCATACGTAGCCATGAACGTTCTCGATGCCTGCCTCCTTATAGTTGGCCAAGCCTTTCTCCAAAGCGGCTTCATTGATGTCGTTGAAGATGATGTTCTTGATACCTGCCTGCACAAATGCTTTGGCAATGTTGAATCCGATACCGTAAGATGCGCCGGTAATCCACGCATTCTTACCCTCTAATGAAAACAAGTTTTTCATTTAATTATGAATTATGAGTTATGAATACTTTATTAAATTAAGATTTATCGAAGATCGGTAATCTTCGAAAAGTCCTGATCACCATAGTCGAGGTTCTCGCCACCCATACCCCAGATGAAGGTATAGTTGTGTGTGGCGGCAGCGCTATGGATTGACCACTCGGGAGAAAGCACAGCCTGATCGCCCTTCATCCAGATGTGACGGGTCTCGTCGACCTCACCCATAAAGTGACATACGGCATGTTCCTCGGGTACCTCAAAGTAAAAGTAAGCCTCCATACGGCGGCTGTGTACGTGAGCAGGCATGGTGTTCCATACACTACCGGGAGCCAGCTCGGTCATACCCATCTGAATCTGGCAGGTGGGGAGCACCTGATTGACGAGCATCTTGTTGATGTTGCGGTCGTTGGAACCCTCAAGCGAACCCATGTGGGCTACTACGGCATCGGCCTTGGTCACTTTCTTGCAAGGATAGCTGGTGTGTGCGGTGCATGAGTTGAAGTAGAACTTGGCAGGGTTCTGCGGATCCTTGCTCTCAAAGATGACATCGCGGTCGCCCGAACCGATGTAGAGTGCCTCCTTATAGTCAAGCTCGAAAGTCTCGTCGCCAGCCTTCACCACACCAGGTCCACCTACATTGAACATACCAATCTCGCGGCGAGTGGTAAAGTAGGGAGCCTTCAGCGGGTCGATAGCCTCGAGCTTCAACGCTTCGTTTACGGGCATGGCACCACCCACTACCATACGGTCGTACATGGAATAAACCATGTTCACTTCATCGGCAGCAAATACCTTTTCGATGAGAAAATCGCGACGGATACGCTTGGTATCGTAGCTCTTCGCGTCCTCGGGATGTGCGGCATAGCGCACTTCATAGTTTGTCTTCATAGCTTTACTGTTTGTTATGACTTGAATTGAATCGTTTTCTCAGTATCCGTGCAAAGTTACAAGAAATTTTCAACAATAGGTCAAAAAGCATCGCTTTTCTAATCGGTATCGAGAATTACAAGACTCCTTGCTCCACCCAGTAGATGATTTCCTCTATCTCGGCATCTTCGCCATCGGGGTCATAGCCACGCTTGAGACTGGCACCAAAGAGACTGGCAAAGGTCTGATAGAACCCAGCCTTGAGACTTCCCATAAAGGTGCGTATGAGTTCGTAGCCCGTTTGGTCACATTCGCGGTCGACGAGCTTGATGAGCATTTTTCCCTGACTGAAGGTGAGCTTCTTCATCCTCGGAGTATATTGAGCCAGCATGCCCTTCTCTACAGCAGCCAGATGCTCCTCACGTCCCTTCTCGTCGGGGATGGTGAGCAGGTATTCATAAGTCTCGATAATGATGCCGCGCACCTCACGGGCAATAGGAAGGGTCTTCTTCACATCGCGCACCGTACGCCAATAGTAGCGTTCCTGTCGACGGTTCTTGAACTTGGGACGCTGGTATATGTATACATCCTTGAGATGCACCACGGGAATGGTGTCGCCCTTGTAGGCCTCTACGGGCAATACCACCTGCTTGCGCTTGTAGCCTTGCGCGCGGACAGAGGTGCCTGCGCACACTGCCAGCAACACCCATATACTAATTATGCGCGACCATTTCATAGGGACAAAAGTACAGATAATCTTCCGCATTATCATTAACTTTCACAAGATTTAAGATTCCAAGAGCGTGATTTATGCCCAACGCACAGAGAAATGTGGGCATCGCTGTTGTTTCGTTGGACGGAAACCACTACTTTTGCAAGCAGATAAGGCTGGCTGTTGAGGCCTGCCGGGAATTAGGAAATATGGACATATTACTCTCATCGGCCTATCTGGCACCGGTACAATACTATACCAAGCTACTGCAGTGCGAGGGAAATGCCTACATTGAGGCATGCGATAGCTACGTCAAGCAGACCTATCGCAACCGTTGCGTGATAGTGGACGCCAATGGTCCTTTGGCACTCACCATTCCCACCGAGAAGCCCTCGGAGGGTAAATGCCTAATGCGAGATATCCGAATCAGCGACCACGGCAACTGGCGTCACCGTCATTGGAATGCCTTGGAAGCTGCCTATAGGCATACCCCCTTCTTCCTTTATTACGAAGACGACTTCCGCCCGTTCTATGAACGTAAGATAGCATTTCTCTACGATTTCAATATGGAGCTGACACGTCTGGTATGCCAACTCATAGGTATCGATACCGCCCTGCTACCCACTACGGAGTATGGCGGAGCGTACCCAGCCGTTGACCTGCGTGAATGCATCCACCCGAAACATCCGTGGGAAGCCGACAAGGAGTTTACCCCCAAGGACTATTATCAAGTTTTCAAAGACAAACATGGGTTCATAGCCAATATGAGTATCGTAGACCTCCTATTCAATATGGGTCCCGAAAGCATACTTACACTCCATGAAAGTTATCGTAGATGATAAGATTCCCTATATCCGCGAGGCACTGACGATGATGGGTGTAGATGCCGTATACGTACCTGGCAGCCACATTGACAATGCACTGGTGCGCTATGCCGACGCACTCATCATACGCACACGCACACGATGCGATGCCACACTGCTCGAAGGTAGCAGCGTACGTTTCATTGCTACCGCTACCATCGGCTATGACCATATCGACACAGCCTACTGCGCATCACAAGGCATACGATGGACCAATGCTCCCGGATGCAATGCCGCCTCGGTGTGCCAATACATACAGTCAGTACTGCTGCTATTGCAGAAGGAGCGTGGTGTGCAGTTGGCAGAAAGCACAATCGGCATCATAGGCGTAGGCCACGTGGGAACACTCGTAGCCAATATGGTCACTACGTGGGGGATGCGCGTCCTCTTATGCGACCCACCACGAGCCGAACGGGGAGAGCAAGGATTCGTATCACTACAAGAGATTGCCCGCGAAGCCGATATCATCACCCTGCACACACCTCTCACGTATGAGGGGCCACACCGCACTTGGCATCTGGCCGATGAGGCCTTCTTTGGCAGCCTACAACGCAAACCTTACTTCATCAACACCTCGCGCGGTGAGACTACCGACACCAGAGCCCTGCAGCAAGCGCTCGACTCAGGGTTCATAGCCCAATGCATTATCGACGTGTGGGAGCACGAACCTCATATCGACCGCCACCTCCTCGAGTGTTGCTACATAGGCACCCCACACATTGCAGGCTACTCTGCCGATGGCAAAGCCAATGCCACCCGTATGTCGCTCGAAGCTCTCAGTACCCATTTCGGCTTGGGCAAGGTGCCTCCCATCACGCCTCCTGCTCCTGACAAGACAATCCCGCAAACCACAAGCCGTGCCGAAGCCCTATTGCATATCTATAATCCACATACCGACAGCAGCGTACTGAAGTCACATCCCGAAGACTTCGAGTTGTTGCGCGGCAACTATCCTTTACGACGCGAAGAGACAGCCTATAGATTCTTTTGCCGCCCTTTGCGGTAGGCAATGAGGCTTCCGATACACAGAATCTTGGCAGCGGATAGAAAAACACAAGTAAAAGCTTGCTTTTTCGCTCGCCTTGCACTAATTTTGCAGCCGAAAATCAAGGTGGATAGATTTGAGCAGCTTGCAACCACAGTAAAAAATGCTAAAACACAGCTTACGTTGCTGTATGCATTCTCTCGACTATCCCCACTTGAGTTTCTAAGTTGATGAGTTTTTTGAGTTGACAGGCTCATAAGCTCAACCTTAAATTTGCAAACTAAAAACTTATAAACTAAAAAACTTAAAATCCAACATGGGATACTTATTTACATCCGAATCGGTGTCTGAAGGACACCCCGACAAAGTGGCCGATCAGATATCGGACGCTGTATTGGACAAGCTGCTGGCCTATGACCCCAACTCGAAGGTAGCTTGCGAAACATTAGTGACCACCGGACAGGTAGTCATCGCCGGTGAAGTAAAGACAAGTGCATACGTTGACCTCCAGCTCATCGCACGCGAGGTAATCAACAAGATTGGCTATACGAAAAGCGAATACATGTTCGAGGGTAACTCGTGTGGCGTGTTCTCAGCCATCCACGAGCAGAGTGCCGACATCAACCGTGGCGTGGAACGCGAAGACCCCATGAACCAGGGTGCAGGCGACCAAGGCATGATGTTCGGTTACGCCACCAATGAGACCGAGGACTATATGCCCCTCTCACTCGACCTTGCCCACAACATCCTCAAGGTGTTGGCCGACATCCGTCGTGAAGGCATGCAAATGACCTACCTGCGTCCCGATGCCAAGAGCCAGGTGACTATCGAGTATGACGACAACGGCAAGCCTGTGCGTATCGACACCATCGTGGTATCTACCCAACACGATGACTTCATAGCTCCTGCCGACAGCAGCAAGGAGGCACAACTCAAGGCCGACGAGCAGATGCTGGCACAGATACGCCGCGATGTCATCGAGGTACTCATGCCGCGCGTTATCGCAGGCATACACAACGAGGAAGTGCTCGCCCTCTTCAACGACAACATCACCTACCACGTGAACCCCACAGGCAAGTTTGTCATCGGTGGTCCCCACGGTGATACCGGACTCACCGGTCGCAAGATTATCGTAGACACTTACGGAGGCAAGGGAGCCCACGGTGGTGGTGCCTTCAGTGGTAAGGATCCCAGCAAGGTAGACCGCAGTGCAGCCTATGCAGCCCGCCACATCGCCAAGAACCTTGTGGCCGCCGGCGTGGCCGATGAGATGCTCGTACAGGTATCCTACGCCATCGGTGTGGCCAAGCCCATCAACATCTACGTTGATACTTACGGCCGCAGCCGCGTCAACATGACCGATGGCGAGATTGCCCGCAAGATTGACCAACTCTTCGACCTCCGCCCCCGCGCCATCGAGGAGCGCCTCAAGCTACGCAACCCCATCTACACCGAAACAGCCGCCTACGGACACATGGGTCGCAAACCCGAGGTGGTGACCAAGCACTTCAGCTCACGCTACGAGGGCGAGAAGGATGTCACCGTAGAACTCTTCACCTGGGAGAAACTCGACTATGTAGACAAGGTACGAGAGGCTTTCGGCCTATAAGACAACGATTTGGTGGTGTGTCCTTTGACACACCACCAAATCGTTTATTCCGACAATCAGCGTACTCGTACTTTCATCGTTTCCTCATCTGCGAGGGCGTGCAACTATAGAAGTTACGAAAGACACGGGTGAAGTATGAGGTGTCGTCAAAGCCACAGCGCATGGCTATGTCGCTCACAGTGTGGTTAGTGGTGGCCAGCAGTTCTTTTGCCCGTTCCATGTGTAGGTGTAGGATATACGATTGGGTGCTGTAGCCCGTCAGCATACGTATGCGACGATATAGCTTCGATGTGCTCGCGTGCATCTTCTCGGCCAATACCTCTACGCCAAAACCCGGGTCACCCATATTGTCCTGTATTATTCCATTGAGTCGGGTGATGAATTTGCGGTCATCGCCAGAGAGGCTTACCGCCTTCTCTGTGTTGCCCTGCAACATTTGGGTAAAACGTTCCTGCAGCATCTTGCGTTGCTCTATGAGTTTTTCCACACGCACCAGTAATTCCTCGGCATTGAAAGGTTTCCGCAGATAAGCGTCGGCACCGTCCTCAATAGCACGTATGCGGTCATCTTCTTCTCCGCGTGCGGTGACCACCACGATAGGTATGTGGCACAGCAGTTCCGAGTTGCGCACCCGATTGCACAGCTCGTAGCCATCCATCTCGGGCATCATCAGGTCAGTAATGATGAGGTCAGGGTGCTGTTCCTCGGCAGCGAGCAATGCCTCATATCCGTTGGCGGCCGTACGCACCTCATAGTGGGTTCCTAACAGTATAGTGATGTATTGGGTAATGTCGGCATTGTCCTCCACAACGAGCACCATGCTCCGCTCCTTCTCGGGCGTGCCGGATACAATCTCTTCCTCAGCCGGGTTGGCAGGTGTCACCTTCTGCGCTGCCGTCTCCTCCCAGGGAGTGCTTTGCCGAGTTATCTCGACCGATTGCCTCAATGGCAGTGTCAACGTCACCTCAGCGCCACCTTCATGTCGGTTGCTCACTGTAACTGTACCGTTCATCTGCCTCATCATCTGTTGCACAAAGGGAAGTCCCACTCCCGTACCTGTAAATTCTGTGCTATTGTTGGCTCCCTGATAGAAAAGTTCGAATACGTGAGGCAGATCCTCTTCGGGGAATCCGCGTCCCGTGTCAGTCACACGTATCACCAAATGTCCTCCTTCCGTGGCAAGCATCACTGCGATGTGTCCCTCTCCGGGAGTAAATTTGATTGCGTTCGATAGTAGGTTGCGCACGATCTTGTCTATGTATTCAGGTACAAAGCACAGCTGTATCTGTGCCTTGTCGGAATGGAAGGTAAGGTTCACTTTGCGCATACGGGCATAGTCAGCATAGCCCGCTACGGTTCTCTGTATATAGGTCACGATGTTGCCTTGGCTCCACTGAGCGTCAACGGCTCCTGCTGCCAGTCGAGTGATATCAAGCAGTTGGTTCACCAGGTCCAATAGACTCTTGCCCTGCCGCTGTATCGATTCCAGGTACTGATACTGCTCCGTGTCATTGCCGTCTTTCAGCTGTAGCTGTTCGCTCAGTCCGAGAATGACAGTAAGTGGTGTACGGAACTCGTGAGTGATATTTGTAAAGAAGGTGGTGCGCATACGCTCTATACGTTGCAACATGCGTATGCTGGCGCGACGTGTGCGTAGTATATACCATAGTAGAGCGATTATCACCAGTGCACTTACGACCACAGTGATCGCCATCGCCATTACCGTTCTTTTGGCTCGCACTTCTGCCTCGTAGGCTGTGCGTATGGTCTCCACCTGCCGTAGGCTCTTCCCCCTCTCATAGTCCACATACGAGTCGCGCAGCTGTTGCTGGTTATCGGCATTGTATACACTGTCGTTGTAAGCCACACTCTGCTTGTAGTAAGCCAGTGCCGCCTTGTGGTTGCCACCCTGTTCTTCATACTGTGCCATCATACGGCATACCTCAGCCATACGCCCGTGCGACTGGGTGACATCGGCCATCGCTACTGCCTCCTGTAAGTAGGGGAATGCCTGTGTACGTTTACCCTGCTGCATATATACACGGGCTATCGCAATGGCGGCCTTCAGAGCATGCCAGCTGTCGTTGTTACCCTGCATGAGCGTGTATGCCTTACGGTATTCTACCAGTGCGCTGTCATACTGTTCGGTTATCTCGTAGAGTCGTCCGAAGTGGTCGTGACAAAGCGAAATGCCCAACGTAGAGTTTATCCGTTGGTTGCATTCCATAGAGCGGGTGTAGTACACCTTAGCCGAGTCGTACTGCTCATAATTCTCGAAGATGGCTCCCAGGTTGGCATAGTTGATGGCTCGTCCGAGATCACTACCCAGCTGTGTCTCGCCAGCCAGTGCACGGCGGAATGCCCTTTCGGCCACCTTCATGTCGCCCATGCTCAGGTGTATGTTGCCTATGCCGTTGAGCGACACCACGCGGTTCTTCACTGCCGCATAGCTGCTCTTGTCGCTATACTCCTCGCAATATTCCAGTGCTTTGTAGTGGTGCAGCGAAGCCTCCTTGAGCTCGCCCAGCCGTCGGTAGTCGGTGCCCAGGTTGTTGTAGGCTTGCACTATCTCCGGCGTGTCCACAGCCATCACGGCATAGTCCACAGCCTTGCGGTGGGCATCGAGCGCCTCGGCATAGTTGGCCTGGTTGCGGTGGTTGCGCCCCAGTGCGTTGTAGGCCACGGCCAGTGCATAGTGGTCATCGGCTTGTGTGTAGTAGCCGATGTAGAAGTCCAGCGAGTCGCTTTTCTGTACCCTTGCTACTGTCGCCTTCACCACCCCCTTCTCGGCCTCCGAGTAGTCGGGTGCAGTGTCGTTGCAGGCACATAGAAGCACTACCAGCAGGCATGATATCGTAATGTGTAGTCTCTTCATAGATGTTCTTTTCTGCTGCAAAGGTAATGATTTTTTAAGTTAATCAACTAACTCCTCATTCCCGAAGGTGTACTTTCATAGTGTTGCTTGAATACGCGGGTGAAGTACGAGGTGTCGTCGAATCCGCAGGCTATGGCTACTTCGGCGATGGGCATATCCGTTGTCAGCAGCAGTTCGCGTGCATGGGTCATGCGTCTGTCCATGAGGTATGCGGTGGTAGTCTTTTGGGTCAGTTGCTTCATTCGTCGGTCCAGTTGAGGTCTCGACAGGTGCATCACTTGGGCAATGGTGCTGGCTGTGAACTCGCTTTTTGCAATATTGCGGGTGATGAGTTGGTCCACATGAGTTACAAACACGTTGTCGGGCACCTCATCCTGTTTCGACAGGGCTATCTCCTCGCTCTCGCTTGTCTGCACCGAGTCTTCCCCCTTCTCATCACCGTCAGTACCCCTCTTTTCCTTCTCCATGAGTTTCATCTGCAGCTCCTCCACGCTTCTTTCCAGCACTCTCCGTCTGCGCACTGCCTGCATGAGCCTCCATGCGAGCGTAGCTACCGTTGCCAGCAGCAATACGATGATTGCTGCCAGCAGGTAATTGGTTATGTGGGGTGCGATGGGCATATCTTATGTTTTGAACTACACGTGCTTAAACCTTCACGCTCATTCCTTTATCAGTTCCTTCAGAGGTATTGCCAGATGTCTTTCTTCAGGCTTTACAATGATGGGTATCCAGGGTGCCGATGCGTTGGTGCGGTATTTTCGCACGAGCGGTATCAGTCCACCGTCATATTCCAGTGTCGTGAACGATTTGGTGCTGCCATAGTACTCCTTGCCATCCACGTAGATGAGTGCGCGGTAGTGGTAGGTGGTTCCCGGTTCAAGATATACATCTACCGTCATGCTGGTGCCTTTCCTCTCTATGTCTGTGACGCGCGATACATGCTCGCTGGCTGTCCCCTTGGTAAGCTCGGCCTTATGTTCGTCACTTACTAAGTCGAAGGCAGCATAGATGGTGTTGTAGCTGTCGCTTGCCAGCTCAGTTACGGCTGATTCGCTCAATGTAGCCTTGAGGGTCACCATGGCATCCTCCACTACGGCATCCTCAGTTTCTATCTCATAAGGATTTGGGGTAGTGAACTTCGATACGGTTCCAGGTTTCTCCTTTGTAATCAGTGCGCCCCGATCTCCCTGCTCCTCGAACATCAATACGCCTTTATAGTAGTAGGTCGTTTCCGGTTCAAGATTCTCGACCAATACCGAAGCTGTCTGCCCTTCGATGGTGTTGTCTTCTACGATGGTGCAGCTTTCCGATCCTCTTTCTACAGCAGATTTGCTGGTAGAGCAATAGAAGCGTACGCGTGCGTTGTCTTTCTTTGCAGCAAAGTCGGTACATTTAGCGTTGATGGTAGCCTTGCGTGCTTCCACCTCGGTAGAGTATTTCAGGCTATAGGTGTCTTTGGTCTTGAATGTCTGCGTATCGCTATAGAGGAGCTTGTCTTTGCTGATATAGATGTACACTCTGAAGCAATATTCCGTATTGTCCTTCAGCTCTGTGACATCGCGTGATAGTCCCCATACATCTCCGGTCCCGAGGACGGCAGCATCTATTTGGAATATGTCGTCAGGGTCTGTCAAATCCCAGTCATCACCTATGAGTTTTTCCTTCTCTACCAACTCAAATTGCATTTTCACGTACGAGGGTATGTTCTCCGGGTTTGCAGGGTTGATTACACTCTTGGAGACTACGGCCATCAGTGTCACTACATCATGCTCTACCAGTGCCTTGACATCAGAGATTGGGCTTGGTGCCATAAATTCATATCTATCCTGACTGTACAGTTTCTTGCCCTGATTGCGTATGGTGAAGGCGCGTACTTCGTAGGTCTCTGTGGGAGTCAGTTCCGTTCCAGCAAGGATCAGCTCGAAGGTGTTTTCATCCTTCATGCATTCAATACCCAGTGCGGACTTCTCTGCAACTACGGTTTCTGTGTTCCATCTCAGAATCTCAAAACCGAACTTGTCATCGGCATCGGGTGCTTCCATGATGTCGGCTCTGAAGGTCAGTCCCTTCGTGAAGGAGATGTCTGCCGAGTGGTTTATCTCCTGCAGTATAGGCGCACCCATATCCATTCGTTCAAACGTGGCGGGTACAGCGTCCTCCTTTTCGTGGTCTCCCACCTTCTGGTTCAGTATTACCTTGTATTCTCCTGGTTCCCATCCGGTTACATCTATATCGATGTCAAATATCGCCAGCTTGGGGTCTGATAGGTCGAATGTCTCGTCGTATACGATATTGCCATCTTTGTTTACTATGGTGTATCCTGCTTCTATATCTTTTCCGTCCTTGTAGTCGCTTAACATCAGGTCGTCAATGCTGCCGACGATTTGCAAGGTGTTAAAGTCCTTCATCCTCGCTCCTGCCATGAGGTCATAAGGGATAAGCATGCTGTCGATGAGTGCCATGTCAGACATGTAGAATTCCTCTGTGGCTGAGACTATCGGATTCCACACCTGATATACGGGCATCACTGTATATGTGCCTCCACGGCGTAGTGACACTGAGCTCGTGAAATTGGCGGGTTTCTTGGGCAACGATTCCACATCGCCCAGTTTCTTCTTGTCCCATGCCTGTATCGCATGGTCATAGGTCCATAGGTGTACGCTTTGTTTGTTCAGTACCCGGTTCTCTCCCTTGATTTGGATTCCATATTTGCGGTTATTACCCTCGGTGTTGCCAACGGTGTACTTTGATGTTTCCTTGTTTAGACCATATACGAGATGGTAGTCATAGTTGAACCAATAGTTGGTTCCTTCTATACCTGCTCCTACACCTTTTATGGTAAATATCCATTTCCCATTCTCTACCTTGGCCTCCACGTAGTCATTTTCAGCCGTGATTTCCCAGGTCTTGTAATCCTTACTCAGCTTACCTTCGATGTCAACGCCTAAGAACTTTCCTTTGAGCGTCATACCGTCATCGCTTAGCTCCAGCCATGTTCCATCATCCTCTTCTTCTTCCTCTTCTTCCTCTCCTTCCTTATCTTCTTCCTCTTTCTTATCTCCTTCGTCCTTGTCTTTTTTGTTATCTTTCTCTATCTCCTCGGCTTCAAACTCGTATGTGATGTCATCTATTCCAGCTTCAAGGTTATAGTATGCACCGATACCATTGGTTATCTGGTTGCCTTCATCGAAGGTCTCATAATACGATAGCAGTTGCGCTGGTGTTACTTTATTGAAATCATATTCCTCCTCCGACGAATACCACGATTTTAGTTTTCCTGTAATTTCTGGATATAGTAGGCCGAAAGAGAATCCTGCTCCTGCGATACCAGCCAGGTCAACGTTCCCTTCTATACCGAGGATTATTCTAGCCTCTCCCTCCATGGTGGCATCTATACCCCATTTGAAAGCTTTATCGATTGGGGTAGCCTCAATGCTATGTTTCAAGTCGAATTTATCCAGTTCGAGGTTAAGTGTCGTGCTTGCATTGAGTTCTCCCTTGGCTACCAGTTCAGCCTTAGCCGACCAGTCGAGGTACATGCCTAAGGCGAAAGAACCTTCTAATCCCATGGGCAGTTCAAAATCCTTTGCTACACCCAGGCCTGGAACGGAAATCTTGTCTCCCGCCTCTACTGTTATGGATTCCTCCAATGTTCCTTCTGCACCATACTCCATAGTGAGTCCTATTTTGGCACTTGAGAGGTTGGTTACGGCGGTATTGACCTTGGCACTTGTTGTAAACTTGAGTTCACCATCCAGCTTATATTCAAAGCTACCAAACTTTTCCGTTGCGCCGTCAGGATCCCATCCCGCTTCGAACATCACACCATTCTTTGTCGCTTTGAAGTTCCATTCCGGAGCTTTCTGCACGGGCACTCCACGTCTTACACGATACATTCTGCTCGTCTGGGCAATGGCCGAATCCTGCTCTGGAGTATAGGCACCACCACCCGAGTAGAGTAGCGATTTGTAGTATCTGTTCAGCGTTCCTACATTCTTTCTCCTTTCCACCACAATCTCGTTGCCTTGGGTATACACCGTGTCTACCGTTCCTACAAATCCATTCGGAAGCGGTTCTTCAAAGATGTTGCACACTACCCTTTGTCCCACTTTGGGTAACGGCAGCGGGATGTTGGCATCAAAATATATCTTCATTGAGCGCTCTCGTCTCACGATATAGGGGAAATACTCGCGGGTAAGCTCAAACACTCCGTCTTGCATCACAGGTTTCGGCTGATACATCACAATACTGTCGACAGTCTGTATGGGCACATACAGGGAGTCACTATTAATACCGCCCTGTAGGATGAATCCTACGGGGCTGTTGTAGCTGTTGTCAAGCGTATCCTTGTCGGTGAAGGTTATTTTCCACTCATTGGCTTCCTCGAAATTGATGTTTGTATACTCTTCACTACGTAGGATATACATGATACCCGGGTCGAAGTCCTCATCGAGGGTTTGTGCCTTTAGGCACGGTAGAGCAATGCTCATGAGCACTGCCACTACTCCAAAATGTATTGCGTGCTTCATCATTTCTTCACTTTTAAAGTGTGTTCATTTACCTTGGCTACATAAATGCCATCATCCAGATTGCCCATGTCGATGGTGCAGTCACCCTCTACTCGCTGTGCAGTCACCAGTTTCCCTGAGAGCGAATATATCAGCGCCACAGTCCCTTCGAGCGAGGGGTGTACCATCAGTTTGCTCTCTTTGAAGCAGAGCATCGATGCATGCTCATCGCCGCGGTCATACTCTATGAATTCAATGCCGGTGACATCCTCCACGAATCGCATCACTGCTATCTCGTCGCGGCGGAACTGGTAGAAGCAGTCTGTACCCGTGATGTCCACCACATGGTAGGCCGTACGCCCTGTTCCTACCACATAGGAGTGTAGGGTAGAACCTGCCGAAATAGGTATCTCATAGGTTTCTCCACTATGCAACTGCAAGTATACATGGCTATATTGCCTAAAGCTATCATTAGCCAAGCCAGTTATTGTCAGCCCAAGCCCAAGAATTAGTGTCAATAGTCTTTTCATATTCTTTTTTGTGAAATAGTATTATTTTAAGGTTTAAAAATACAAGGCATAAGAGTATCCAATAACTTACGCAACCTTAACCTCTATTTAACTCTCAACTCCCCATCCTCGATTCTCCACTCGCCAACCATCTCTGGTTCGTTGATGCGGAAGATGACGGGGTCGGATAGGGTGCCGTGGGTCTCACCGTCGAAGATAAAGGTGGTGAACACGTGACGGCGTAGTCTGTCGCGGTCGTAGTAGTCGATGGTGATTTCTTCTCCGTATGCTTTGCGTCCACCTATGCGCAGTTCCAGGTAGGGAATGCCGTAGGCGCTACGCACCTCGGCACGTCCGCGCACTTCACCATCGACCAGTGCTGTCAGGCGGGCTGCCACGGTGGGGTCGGTAACCACGGTGTCGGCCATCTCCAGTGTGGCAATGACAATGGTCTCGTAGGGAAACTCATGCGGCGGCATTTCGGTACGGCGCGACACGGTAATCTCGCAGGAGTCTATCACCACGCTGTCGGCAGGGATGTCGCCGGGGAGTGTGCCCGGGGGCAACGCCTCGACGTATACGGTGACCTCTCCCTCGCCTCGGGCATACATACGCTTGCCTATGAGGCTGACGACGGTGCTCTCCGCATCGGAGAGGTACCAACGGTAGGTGGCCTCCACCGTATCGGGGAGCACGGTGGGTTGGAAAACGAGCGAATCGCCGATGAGCAGGTCGGCCCTATTCGGCGAGATGGTCACGCTGTAGAGAGGGTTGAGCACGGAGCGCTCGGCCATCTCCACGAACTCGAAGAACTCGGCGCAGGATGTCATCGTCAGCATCGCGGCGCTCAAGAGCAGGTGTTTTAGCTTTTTCATAATCAACATCACGGCGTTTAAGGGTTGTTCTCGTTGGATGGGTTCTCCCCCTTGGGGGAACTAGAGGGGGCCTCCACTATCTCCGTATTCTTCACCTGCACGCTGTTGCTGTAGGGGCTGAAGCGGCCTTCGTTGGTGCGCAGGCGTATCTTGTACTCGGCGCTTTCGCCAGGGCGCAACTGCTGTTCCTCGGTGTGTGCATCGTTGACCGATACCGACTTGAGGAAGCGGAAGAACTCGTCGGTGCTCCGCTTGCGGGAGATGACCAGGTAGGCATCCTTGGCTACCGCCTCGGTGAGTCCGCTGATTTCCCAGGCCAGCTGCACCTTCTTGGTCTCCTTGTTGTACTGCCCGAAGAGCTTGATGTCGATGGGTAGCACCACCTCGCCCTTGAAGAGGAACGATGTGGCGAACGACATGCCCGACGACAGGCCGCTGCGGTTGATGGTCTCTATGGCGTAGTAGTAGCGCTTGGTCATGTGAGGCTCGGGGCGGTCTACGATATAGAGGCGATTGTCTACCAATGAGTCGGGGGTGAGCGTACGTATCATCTCCCATTCCTCATCGTCTTGCATGCGGCGGTATACGTAGTAGCGGAGCACGTCGGGTTCCGATGAGGGATACCATAGCATATTGACGGTCTGGGTGGTCATCCACAGGGAGTCTACACGGCAGGGCTGCGGCTTGATGTTGGTGGGGCGCTCCACCTGCAGCGTGTCGGAAGAGCCGGAGCCGTTGCCTGAATAGTCGCGTGCCTTGATGTAGTAGTAGCGGTAGGGCTCGGCGGTAGCCAGCGACAGGGTGTCGACGAACAGGGTGTCGCTGCTGTAGAACTCGCCCACCTGCATGAAGGTCTGCGAGGGGTCGTTGGCCCAGTAGATTTCGTACCCTTCGATGTCCACCTCGGGCGAGGGTGTCCAGGTGAGCATCAGCACTCCGTCGAGGCTCATGGCCGAACGCAGGCGGGAGGGCGGCGTAGGCGGGTTGAGGTCGGCGATATGGATGGGGATGGGCATCGAGTGGGTCATGTTGAGTGCCGTGTCGGTGGCTACGATAACGATCTTTCCGCTCTCCAGTCCCGTGACGTTCACCGTCAGCACGGTATCGGTGGGGGCGAGAGGGTCGGTGACCAGGGGCATCATACGGCCTTCATCGAGGAGGCGTTTCTGCTCGGCAGAGAGTTGGTCGGCCACGCTGTCGAGGAGTGTCTGCCCGATGTTCCCTTGGTAGTTCTCGTTCTGGTAGAAGGGGATATAGCCCATGAGGTCCTCCTCGATGGTATCTTTCTGGATATAGATGCGCGCATCGATGCGCGGGCTCTCTTCGTGGCGTATGATCTCGATATACTTGATGAGCGGGGCGGCCGGCGGCATGAGGTCGGGCATCTCCACGCGGTGTGCCGCGCAGGGAGCCGATAGGTCGCCGAAGGTGTCGTAGCCGCGCAAGCGGTACTCATAGGTGCCGGGCTGTACCATCTCGTCGAGGTAGCGGTTGTAGCCGTCCTCATACTCATCGTCCTGCAGCATCATGACGTAGGGCTTGGCGTTGAGGGTCACCCAGTCGCCGCCACGGCCTACGTCGCGGCGCTCGATGTTGAAGGTGGTGAATGCCGAGCTTCGCCGCCACTTCAGCAATACGCTGGCCGGTGGCTGTATGGAGTCGGTAATGGTAGCGGTATATTTCTCCGGCTTCCACGCGCCCAGTTTGTCGGCTCTGCTGACATATTGGTTGGTGAGGAGCACCGTGTCGGGCGCTGCAGGCGCTACCACATAGTCGTACACGCGGTTTGGCTTGGCGGTGCGGTCCTCGAAGGCCAGACCCATGGCGATGGCAATGTCGCGTCGTCGCTCGGCGATGAGCATGGCGTAGCTGTATACCATCTGCTGCTCCTCCATAAGCTCCACGATGGAGGCCATGGAGTTGGGGTGTGCCTCGGTGTTGCCCATCTCGGTGCGCTTGCCGTAGATAATCTCGGCAGCGGCTGCAGCCAGTGTATCGTTGGCTTCGAAGACCTCCATGAACTGCTCCAGCGACAGGGGTTTCACCCGTGCCAGGGTATCTACTTCCATCACGTCCTTATCCTGCCACACACGCACTACATCGTAGCCCCAGTAGTTGAGCGTACGCCAAGGGACATACTCGTCGGGAGCCCAACGGATGTAGATGTAGTCTTCGTAGGAGCGCGTGTCAACGTATACGTTGTAGGCGTGGGGTGGCTCTACTACCGAGTCGGCGGGTAGGGTACTGAGGTCGGCTACTACGGGCTTCTCGTCATCGGTCTGCGCCATCAGCGTAGTGGCCATGCCCACTGTCAGCAGTAGGGCAGCTTTTCTCATAATATGTCGTATCATCATATGCATCGGTAGATGGGTTTATCGGGTTTCGTTATAGAGGAACTCATAGTTCTTGTATGGCTTTGTCAGCTTGTACAGATAGGTGTTGGTGTTGTCTGTGCCCGGACGTACCACCAAGCCTGAGTTGCGCGTACCGTCGTTCTGCTTCACGTTATACCCATTGGGGCGCATGAAGCGGTATTGCAGATAGGCCATGCCGTTGAGGTAATGCGACGCGTTGAAATAGGTCTTCTCCGTATTGTCGATTATCTTGCGGGCATATTGGCGACGCGTCTGAGGTATTATCTCATACACGTGGTCGTTGAGTATACCATACATGTAGGGTATCTGATATACCTTCAACGTAATGTAATTGGATTGGTAGGCACTTCCAAGTCCTGCTACACAGTGATTCCATGAGGCGCGACCCTTCATCCAGGTTCTTGCCTTGTCGGCATCGATGTCGATTTTCGTTGCGGTCTTGCTCTTGACGGCATAGCCCTCGAATTGACGTTGGTATTCGCGCATCTGCTTCGTGAAGCGCTCGGCCAACACGGCATCTGTCTCCATCATTCCGAGCAGGTTGTTGTGGATGTATGGCCAGCGGTTCGACTTGTTGTCGCGCTTCGTGTAGGAGGTGCTGCGGACTACCTTGGGCGAAAGCTGGTTCATACGCTCCTGGAAACTGTAGAGGCTGACCTCCGACTTGCTGAGTACCAATGAGCCGGTCCATCCCTTTGAGCCTTTGGTAAGGGTACTCATGAAATAGGAATAGTTGTAGAGCGTATGGTCAAAATAGACGGTGTTGGTTTTCGTATTGGAATTGTACTCTACATACGCTGCACTGTACAGCGGACTGCCTACGTAGGTCGGTGTGGGCTTGTAGTACTTTTCTGTGGCGTTTCTCGTCAGCCACGTACCGCTCTCGCTGGAGTAGATGTCGCCCGTGCGGTTGTAGTTGTAGTTCTTCATCTCGATGCCTCCGTAGTAGGCATAGTCGGTGAGATAGAGGAAGGCCGAATAGGGGTTGACGTAGGCGTAGGGTACGGTGGAGCCGGCCCAACGCTGCTTGGTGGAATGGAGGAAGGTGTTGTTGTTGCGTGACTTGGAGTGGCTGAGCACACCGTCCTCGTCGTCGAGGTCGTAGAGGAGCACGTCGATGCCGGCATTGAAGTTATAATTGTTCGGATTGAGGCGTCCCTTATTGATCTCGCTGATGACGTAGTCCTTCAGGGTCTCCTCATATACGTAACCGAACGGATAGTTGTAGATGACCTCAGCGAAGTCGTTCATGTTGACGCTCTGCACGAAGTCGCGTATCTGGTGTTCTACATTATCCTTCTTCATCTCGGCCTGCATCTCGCTGTCGAACTGGGCTAAGAGTTCGGTCATGTTTACCTCGCCAAAGTCGCTGCCTTGCAGTACTCTGTCATTGCGCAGTCCTCTCAAGTTCTCCTGAATGGCCGGAGGTGTCTGCCCGCCTAGGACTCTCTGTCCGTTGGCGACTACGTTACTCTTGTTGCCCAGACGGTCCAGCTCTTGTTTTGTCGAAGACTTCAGCGTGGACTTCTCGTACTGGATACTGCTCTTGACAATCTTCTCCACACCCTCTTTGAGGTACTGGTTGTACTTGTTGCGGTTGATGCGCAGGATGGTGAAGCGGGTAGAGTAGGTGGCGTGCCTGAGTTTCTCGTTGCGCAGCATGGAGACATCGATCGGTTGTGTGACGCGCCAGGTGATATACTTGGCATTGCCCTCGTTCTCGATGTATTCCCTGATGGGTACCTCCTTGCCTAAGGTCTTGTATTTGGTACCGTCCCAGTATTCGATGCGGGCTACCATATCGTAGCCGCTCTTGAAGAGGTCGGCACGCGAGCGCTTCATACAGAGGTAAGGGCGCTCCAATTCAGACATGAAGGCTCTGGCTGTGCTGCCTGCGATGTCCCAGTTGTCGGGACGTGCAAGGGCGACGTCGTCATCAGTCATGTGTGGGGGCAGTGACTTGGTGCGGAAGTAGAACTCGCACGTGTCGCCCCAGTGGCGCTGCACGTTGACGTAGTTCGACTCCTCGTCGCAGAACCAGGGACGTCCCCATACGCCACCCTTCTGCTCCTGGGCGTAGCCGATGAGGCGCACATGGTAGCAGGTGTCGGGCTTCAGGGCACCCAGCTCCAGCGTGTAGTTGGTGCGGTCACCGGTGGTGTTGATGGCGTTCACACTGTACTGGCGTGCCAGAGAACCGTTCGGGGTGGCATACTCCTTGACGGTGTGTGTGCCCAGCATGAAGCGGTAGGTACGCTCGGCATTCTGCGAACCGGTGCCCGAGGTGTTGTAGCCATCGGCTTCGAGCTGTGCCAGACGGGTCTCATCGAGCAGACGGATAGGCGTGCCTATCTGCATGTTGGTGGTGAAGCGTGGGATGGCGTAGGGCGAAATCTCGTTCTCCTCCTCCCAGCCGTCGGTCTTGTTGTCGTATTCGGGATAGATGTCGCCGAAGATCTCGATGTCCTGCAGCGGGTTGGCATAGTAGGGCACGCATACGTCGCCCGCCTCAATCTCGATGGCCTGGTTGAAGCTGATGAGGCCACCGAAGAGCTTGCACTTGGCTCGTGCCTTGCCGTAGAACCAGGTGGGGTGGGCAAAGCCTACTTGGATGTTGGCACCCAGACCGGCCTCTACCAGGGCAATCTTGCCAGAGAATATCCAGAGGTTGATCATCAAGCCTATCTCGCCCTTGAGCAATACATAGGCCTGGCCGGTGGCGTAGTAGCCGTTGATGCCCTTCATCGTCTTTCCGTTATTGGAACACTTGCTGCCTCCCTCGGCCAGCTTGACCAGGGCAATGTCGAAACCGCCCATCAGCGTGACGTCGAAGTAGGCGATGGCCATATTGGCACCGATGGTGGCACCGGCTGCGGCACCGAACATCATACCGCCCTTGATGCCGCCATTGAGCAGCTTCTGTACGGCATCGTTACGCTTGCTGTTGGCGGCAGCAGAGAGGTTTTGAGGCCTACCATCGAGACTCTCACCATCGAGGAATTCCTGCACCTCGGCGGGGATGGGGGGAAGTACCTGCCCGTTCGGTCCTATAGGCAGGTCGTTGCCAATGCAGAAGTAGGCATTGTTCCATACCTTGGCCCACATCGCGATGGGGTCGTCCTTGTCGCCCAGTTGGAAGTCGATGAGAGTCACCTGACAGCGCTCGCTTTCAGGCTGCGGCTTGCCAATCCAGAGGTGCCACTTGGGGTTGGGGTTTTCCTGAGTCTTGAACTCGATGAGCAGGTCGAGGTTGAAACTGAATCCTGCACTGGCCTTAAGCTGCTGCTTGCCTTCGTTTCCTTCTTTCGAGCGCTCGGCACCGGCATCGGCAATGTCCTCATCGCTCTGTCCGAAGGCACCCTGAAGGCCGGCCGTAGCCGACTTGATGCCGGGTACATAGCCGGCTATCATCTTCTGGGCTATCTCCGTCATGTCGGCAACGGCATCGACCGAGACGGTCAGCTGGAAATATTTCTTCTTGTCGTTATGCTCGTAGATAATCGTGGCGTCGGCGTTGATGGCTCCCTCCTCTTCGACGCTGCCACCCATCACGTGGGCCTTGCCGCTGAGCTGCAGCTTGGTCATACGGTCGTTTTCCATATCGTAGAGCATCAGTGCATCGAACTTACCGGCAACCACGTTGTCGCCTCCGGCGGTGAGGCCGATGAGGAACTTGGCACCGATGACTCCGTAGACCGGTGCGTGCTGGTCGTTGCAGTTGAAGTAGAATCCGCCGCCGATATCGCTGATGGATACGGGTTGAATGCTGCCCAATGCCTTGGAACCTACGGCCAGCTCGAAGTATCCCCACGAGTACTTGCCTGTATGTCCCGAGCCGGCGCTATGCTCCTTGCGGAAGTAGCCGCCGCTGGCATCTACGGTGAAGAGATTACCGGGAAGCTTGAATTTCAGTTCGCCTGCGTATCCGTCGCCATGTTCCTCGTCGTTCTTCACCTGCAGGCTGCCGCTGATATACATACCTCCCATCGTGGACTCCACGGAGATGTCGTTGAAGGTGGTCTCCTTATAGTCGGCCGAAATCTCGTCGAGGTCGATAGATGCCCAGATGGTGAAGCCGGCTTCGGCGGTAATCATCGACAACAAAGAGGTCTTCGCCTGGACGTAAAGTCCGAAATCTCCCTCTGCATTGGTCGCAATGTTGAACTTCTCGATACCGATACTGAATCCGGCAATGTTGAGACCATACTCTACATCAGAGTCGATTTCGGGAAGCTTATCATCTTCCTCCTTCTCGTCTTCCTTCTTTTCGTCTTTTTTCTCTTCCTCCTTGTCGTCATCTTTTTCAGCCTCCTTGGCGCTATTACCGCCAAGGACTAATGAGCCTAAGGTCCATCGACCGAGGTCGAAACAGAGGTCTCCCGACTCGGAAGCAAAGGAGTAGAGATTGTCCTTCAACTCCTCCTTGCGCTTGAAGTTGGCAAGGCGCATTCCGTAGAATTCAATGCCGGGAATGGCAAAGCTGACGGGTGATTTCTCTGACTTGAAGCCGGCGATACTGATGTCGCCACCCAGGCAGAGCTCAACATCGGTGTCACCATCGAAATAGGTGATATTGAAGTAGGTCTCCTCCTTCTTGAAATTGGTCTCACAGGCGAAGAAGTCCAGCTTGAGGCTATCGGTCTGACGGGTCTCGAACACCATCTTAATGGCTCTGTCCTCGCGGGCGACCTCCTCGGATGATATGGTCTGCTTCTCCTCGGAACCCTCCTTAGCGATGGTCTTGCCCGTGTTCTTGTCGGCATAGAAGACCTTGGCATCGTATCCGATGGCACCTTCGAGCAACGGAATCTCGAACTTTCCGTTGAATCCGAACTTGGAGAACTCGCTCTGCAGGATGGTCAAGTTGATATCGTCCAATGACATACGCCAACCACCCAGCGAGGTGGTGTGCTGGTCGAAGATGTTCTTGGCGGCAAACTCGCATGAGAATCCCGAGTCGTCGTATATCGTATGGAACAGGCCGACCTTCAGACGCTTGTCTTCTCCATTGTCGTGAAGTTCAATGAAGGTGGGAAGTTCTACACTGAGCTCCTCGAAATAGAATCCTTGCCACTCGTCCAAGTCTCCTTTCTCCAATCCAATCTGGCTCCAATCATACTCTTCGGGGATGGTTACTCCCTCTGGAGTGGTACGCTTGGAATGGTCGTAGAGCACACCAGCTTCGCTGCCAGCCAAGGTGAAGGTGTACCCAGGGGCATCCTTCAACTGGAAGGCATCCATGCGTATCTGTCCGAACCAGTCCTCCTTGTCGGCAATGCGTGCGGTAAGGCGGATGTCGGGTGCTACGCCTTCTGTTACCTTGCCTTCCTCATCCTTGAGGATGTCTTCACTGGGAATGGCCATCTTGGCATCGACAACAAATTCTCCGAACTCGCCGTCTTCCCACGCCACATAGCAACCGCTGTTGCTGAGGGGCTCCTTGCTGTTGGGGGCAAGGAAAGTGATGTTGAATCCCGAGGAGGGATCCTTGATGGTGAGGTCGGAAAGTAGTGCCAGGTCGCCCGTCTTGGGGATGAGCGTAGAGTCGGACATACCCAGATGAGGAGAGCCGAAGACGAGGATGTTCTCGGCCGTAGTCACATAGTTGGTCTCCGGGAGTACGAATTGTGCCAACAAGCTCATGCTGGCCTTGTCGGGATGGAATTCCATACTGAGCAGCTGGATGTCGACAGGGCTTTCCTTCTTCACATACTCGGGCATACGGAGTGGCAATGTCAACGTGGCCTGCCCCTCCTGGAAGTCTATAGGAATGGCTTCCAATGTCTCAGTGACATAGGTGTAGTATTGGGCGAAGTCGGTGCCTGACAGTAGATCTTCAATCTTCTCACTGGCATCCTCCACATCTTCTCCATCGATGACACCGCCGAAAAGGTCGTATGGAATGATTTCCCCAAAGCCCTTACGCTCGGCCGACTTGACGAGACCACGGTAGACAACGGCCTCATTGTTGATATAGATGGAGTCGAACTCGACGGCAATCTTGATGGGGAAGCCCATCGCATTCCAAGTGATATAGCCCTTGCCGCTGTAGCAGGAGTCTTTCTTTGCTACAGGCTTGGATTCCAGTATAGAGAGGATGAACTCGCCTATCTGCACATCACGGAACGAGGTGATGAACGTGGTGCTCTCGAACGACAGCGTATCCACATTCTCACCCATCGTGGCTAACTTCTGATCCTTGGGAAGCTGCCATACAAGAGCCTGGATGCTGTTTTGCCCGTCGAGGAGCTTCATCTCTTGGGCTACCTTGCGCTGGATGATGTTGTCAATGGTGTCCAACTGGAAGATGCGCTCTGACGGTATGTCTCCGCATAGGTTGTTGAGCATCTCCTCGGTGAGGGTGACGGTGCTGTCGGGAGGCAGTATGAGGGTACTGTCGGAAACGCCATAGTACTTCTCGTTCAGGGTAAGGCGTAAGCCCACCTTCTGCTCGCTACCGCCTGTGTTGCGCAGTTTGACGTCGAAGTATTTCCCCGGAGTGGTGAAGTAGTCTGTCGCCTTGTCGCTCATCTTGTCGTCGCGCGGAGCTATCGTAATGGTCACATCACCGATGTGCACGGTAGAGTCGGCCATAAAGTCGTGGGATGCGGCTCCCCGTAAGATGCGTGTCATCAGGTCGGGAGTGTCCTTGGGGAGAGCGTTCAGGGTGTCGTAGTCGACCACCAAGACGCAAACGCTGTTCTCGGCCTCAAAGTCGAGTATATCATCCAAGGTCTCCAAGGTATCGGCTTTCTCCTTGCCACCCGTGCGGATCATGCGTTCGCCACCGGCCATGCGGGTAAACTCATTGGCAGGCAGCGTAACCTTGGCTTTCGGCTCCAACAGACGGAACTCTTTGCCGTACTGCTCTGCGTGGGGGGTATATACATAGGTCTTGTCCTTGAATTTGTATCTGATGGAGGGGATGCCTCGGATGGGCTTGTCGGTATTGTTGGTGAGGGTTATGCCAAACAACTTCCCTGGCATTCTCGCGTAGGCAGCACCATCACCGGGCATAGGATTCATCAAGGGGGTAATGCCTACGCTGACATCGAACAGCTGATAGTCTGACGAAGCGGAGAACTCGCAATCTCCCTTGCCTCTGATGGCATCGGAGGGGTTCTCCTTGTCCATCTGCAGAAGGTCGTAGTCGAAAATGTCAATATGGGCATAGTTCTTCTCGTCAAGGGAGATGAGGGCATCTTCGTCATTGAAGAAATTGGGGACTATGTGGATGGTGTCGGGGATGTCGGCAAACTCTCCTTCCTGATTCACGGCATAACTGAGTATGCTTTTGCTCGTGAAGAAGGTGCGATGGTCATCCTCGGTGAGCGTATAGCTGGTACGGGGCTTCAATGCGATGTAATACTGGGAATATGGTGTCCCGTTTATTTTCTGTATGCTGCCGTCATCGGTCAATTTGTACATCAGGCGAGGTGACACCTTGAGCATACGGTTGGTGGTGTTGGTCAGCGTCACATCGAAAAGCTGGGAGGTCTTGTTGAAATAGGCACCGATGTTGCCTGGCATCGGGGTGCTCTTCGGGGTGATAGTGACATCTACATCGCCCATAAATGCCGAAGCGGAAGAGGAGAAGTCGAGAGTGGCGTCTTGCAGGAGGGACTTGGATGTATAGTCCTTGTCATTGGGATAGAGCGTGCGCAAGAGATTGGCATCGAATAATGACAACTGTACGGTATTGCCATCGGGAGCGGGGAGCACGGTACTGAAATCCAGAACCGTATCCGTGCGTTCTTCCTCATCGTAGATCTTGTATATCTCGGTGAAGCCGCCACACATCTCATCGATGTTCATATCGCTGAATTCGAGAACCTCTCCCGGCTCAATGTGTAGTGACTCGTTCAAACGGCGGATATAGCCACCCATATAGATGGTGTCGCCCAACAGTCTGAAGCTAAGCACGGGACGCAGGTCGTAGGCTATGGAACTCAGGTTCTCTATGGTGGCAGTAAAGTGGCGTGAAGGGTGCGTGAAGAGCGTACTGACATCGGTAGGGACGGGGTCGATACGGCTCTCAAAGGTAATTTTGAATATATCATCTACGGCGACCTCACCATCGGTGGTAAAATCGGCACGAGCACTGCCCAATGCCTCTTCGCGCAAAACGGGCTTACCAGTGAACTTGCATACGCGAGCCGAGACGGTATACTCTGTGCCGGGGAAGGTGTTCTGCGCTGGTTTACCGATGATAAAGCCAGTCTTGGCCTTAAAGGCAATGATGTCAGAGTAGGAATAGCCACCCGCTAGGTCATCGAGCTGATCGTTGGAAAGTGTTATCGTCTCTCCTGCCATAATGGTAAGCGACTTGCTGGAATGCTGCCTGTTGGGCGAAGGGCATACACCCCAATTGTCCTTGAAGAACTGGAGGAGTAGGGATATCGTCTGATCTTCACCAGTCTTATTCTCTACTGTGAGGCGGAAGAGCTTGGAAGGGGTCTCGAAGTAGGGTGCCAGTTCGTTGGTGAGCTTGTTGAATTTGGGTTCGATGGTCACTTTGAATTCCTGTTCTCCTTCGTCGTCTTCATCAATGACAAGACCATTATCTACGATACCGATATTGTCCGTATCGCCATCAGCAAGCTTGAGTACCATAAGTGCACTCTTGCCACTGTTATTGATTAGGGTATAGTCGGGATTATGGGCATCCGAGACAACGGGCGTAGCAGTAACTTGTGCTACAAAATGTTGGGTTCCACTACGTTTAAGGTTCTCGATAATATTGTAGGGGATATTACAGAAAGGGGTAAGCAGACCCGGTTGTTGGAATGCTACACTATTGCTGGCTACCGCCTCCTCGGGCGATTGGTTGGGAAGCATACGGTAGAGTTTGAACTCATAAGAGAACTGTCGGTTGCGAGCCAGAGACTGTATATTGAACTGGGGTATCGTCCATTCAAAACGAGCGTGCTCGACGGGGAAACGTATGACATCATATTCGGCCGTGAAGTCAAAACCCTCAGACTGAGGATAAGTAAACGAGGGAGCTGTGGCTGAGTAGCAGATGTCGAAATAGGCTGTAGACTCACCAATCACATCGCCAGCCTCACCATCATAATTGGTCTTAGCAACCATCTTGATGCCGTAATGTCCCTCATCGAGCAGACCGAAGACTCCCTCCTTAGCTGTGCTCATTGCCTCACTGATGGCACCGCCAGCATAGTAGGATGAAGTAGGATAAGACATCATGTGCTGGCTGAGTTCCATACTGGAGATAAAGCGTGTCTGTCCCGGGGCAATGATGAACCCTGTAGGCAGGCTACGATTGCTGCTCAGCATGAAATAGGAACTGCTCGAAGCCGGCCAGACATCCATACCGCCTTCGATGGGACCGACCAGCGAAAACTCCAGACGTACGGGTACAGGAACCTTTGTGTCAGTATTAGTTACTGACACGGAGAAGAAACGTCCGGGGTTTTCATAATAGGTGGTAATCTGCGGAGGCAGCGGATTCTGCAAACGAGTGACGTTGACGTGAACCTGTTGTGCCCATACAGTGGAGTATATGGCTGTTAGGATGAATAGCGTTGCCAAAGTGTAGATGCGGTGATTTCTCATAATCTTGGTCCTCCCATTTTACGTTTTTCTTCACTGCTTCGTTTCTTTGCAAAGTCCGAAGTGATGATGTATTTCTTCTTGTTTCCCTTCGCGGCCTCCTCGGTCTGTCGCTTGATGGAGAGGGCATTAAAGGTGTAGTTGTAGCTCAGTGAACACATGATGTCGTGGCTACGCTGCCTCGGCAGATACTGCTGTTCTATGATGTTGGTGTTCACATAGCGGTTGTAGCTGGCCATAAAGGAGAAACTATGTACCTTGAGAAGTGCATAAGACAGGCTGATGCTTCCTCCCATTGAAAGGTTATTCCCGCTCCCGGTCATCGTATTGTTGATGAGCGATAGAGTAAGCGAGGCATTGAGATCGCGCGATTCGAGGAAGGCACGCGAACTGGACAAGGAGTAGATGTCGGTGCTGTACTTTGAGTCATATCCTTCGGACTGCTGATGGCTATAGTTGAAAGCAAAACCTGTCTCGATAGGGATTACTGATAGATTGTAGCCAGCACCAAAGGCCAAGGTCTGCACGTCGCTCTCACCCGTGGCATAGGGGTTGAGGTCGGCATTGCTGGTGTAGTTGACAGAGAGGGATATGTTATTGTAGGTGTATGTGTTGGTAAACTCATACGAAGGGGTAAACGAGAAGCTGTTGGTGGCACGGTGTATACGACTGCTGTCAGACACCACTGCGGCTCCATCATATTGCTTCTGCATATAGCCGTTGTAGCCACCAGTGAGATGGAGCCCACACTCCAAGGGTAGCGAGGCATTGGCAGAGTAGACGTAGCCTCGGGTGGTATACAGCTGTTCGCCATTGAGGTTGTCACCCTGCATACTGACGTTACCGCTTAGCGAGAAACGTCCGAGGTTCGTACCGGCACTAATACCGAGACTCTGCATATTGTTGGTGATATAGGAGACACCCAACGAAGTGTAGTCGGGCTGGATGAGTCGGTAGTAAAGGGAAGCGGAAAAGTACTTCCAGTTGGTGTTGAGCGATACATCGCCGGCAAAGCGGGCAAGCGTGCTCATACGGATATCATAGTATTTTCCGTATTTATCAGTTAGTTCTATGTCAGGGACTTCAGATGTGAGGTCGGTGGTGAATACCGAGGTGCCGAAGTTCCCACTGAGTGAAAAGTGACTTCCCAAAGCGAGGCGACCACGGAGACCCACGGCAACGTTCTCCTGAGCGAAAAGCCGGTCGTGCCAATACTCACTGATGGAGTTGAGGTCGTCCTTGCCACGGAATACATAGAGGTCTATATAGCTGGTCGAACTACCATACCCGACCTTTACACCCATACCTGTACGAAGATAGGCGGGATTACGTGCCGACAAGTCGGTAGGGTCGGCATTGACAGCCTTGCGCAGGGTACCATAGAATGCTCCGAAACGGAGTCCCGCCTTTTGAGAGCGATACTCGATGCCTACACCATTGAACGGCATGGTGAAGGTGTAGGGACTGAACGACATGGTGCGTTGTCCCAAATGGAGAGTCCAACCCTTGTAGGTGGGACTGATGTTGAATGAGAATCTCGGATAACTGAACGAGGTGTTGTCGCCCGTATAGTAGAAGCTGAACGGCATGCTGATACCGTAGACATTAATGTTCAGGTTGGCATACAGCGAGGTCGATAGCGGCGACGCATATCCCATACCACTCGATGTGTGATAGAACGTGTTCTGCGTTCCTATAGCTCCGGAAATGATGAGCGGGTCGCTCTTGGCTATAGATGCTATGTCCTGGGCCGCCATACGGGCAGTGACGCTCAGCAGGATACTTAGCAGTAGGATTATCGGCCTCTTGTTCATGTTGGTATTGTTTATAAATGTCTCACATTTAAGACCACTTGCTTGCTCGGCAATATTATGCAAGCATACATTGCTCTCGCTACACTGCGTGGTTAGTGTTTAGAGTCTAAAGTTGAGTGTTCAGGGTTCAGAGTGCCATATTCTGTCGGTTATTACCACATGGCAACTCTAAACCCTAAACTCTAAACTATATCTACTTAATCACCTTACGGCTAACATCACCGGTCTTCACCACGTATACGCCTTGGCCGAGGTGGCTGAAGTCGATACGTTGGTAACCTTCGGCAATGACCTTGCCCTGTACGTCGAGTATCTGGATGGCACCGTCGGCGGTGGCAACGTGCCCCTGGATGGTGAGGGCATTAGTTGCTGCATTCTCGATGCCTGTCACGGCTCCTGCCTTGAAGCATACGGGAGCCTTTACTGAACCTGCCATATCGGTAAACTCGACAGCACCTTCAACCTCGACAAACTCGCCTGTCCAAGTATTGTAGAGACAGAGGGTCACCACCTCACCAGCCTCACCGGCTGCGGTGATATAGGCGCGGCCATTGACAAACTTACCTTCACCACGGCACTCGTCACCTACGAACGCGCCGATGGTGTAGTCTTGGGTTTCCTTGAGGTCGATCTGACCGATAATGGACATCGTATTGGCAAAGCGGCTGCCATCGTATGACCATACCGAATGCTCACGCTTGGGTGCTTGGGCAGCATCTTCGAAGGAACCCTGCTCAAGGTCGTAGCGGTTGGGCATACTTATATAAACGGGATTGTCTACCTCTGTCGTTGAATATATCAGGTAACCTTGATTGGGCTTGAGCATGTCGAGGTTGCCTTCCCAAATGCCATTATTGAGAGTGACGAAACCATCATTCTTGGAAAGGATTTGGTCTCCCTCGTTGAATTGTCCTGCCTCGAAAATGTCACCAACGTAATAAGAATATTCGTAGGGGTAAGGCTTCCAGTTCCAACCGTGTTCCAACTCAACATCTTCTACGCGTCCGTCTTCATTGAACGAAGACTCCTGGATGACGAACTCAAGAATATCGGCATTCTCCTTGATGTTTACCTTATAGCCTTGGTATTTGTCCATCACATAAAGGTTGCCGAAGAGTCCCCACACGGGGTCGTCGATGATCAACTCGTTTTGGCTACGCGCCTCTTCGAGAGTACCTGACATTTCATCTACAAGAATGCTGCCGGAGAAAATTGAAATCCAGCTCCAACCAGTCGTGAACCTTATTTTCTCACGTACGGATATATCAGCCATATACTCGACGATATCACCGGCCCCCTGTTCTGACGTATCGTACGAGAAGGTAATTCCTGCATAGTTGCAGAATGAACGTCCGACAACGGAGTATGTGACGGCATTGTTATCGGCGCTGAGTTCCTCTATGTTAATAAACTCCCTGTTATCGGGATACATTTCGGGAAGAGTCACGTTGGCACTGAGCTTCTTTAGGTCGTAGTCTGCATCTTCGGGCAGAATCGTTACAGTAACATTCATAGGCACACCATCGTTGTATACAGCCTCTTCTAAGCCTTTCACTTGGAGCGATGTCACCTTCTTCTTTACGGTAATCACACAAGTGCCCGATACTGAAGGATTGTCTTCACTGGTGAAGGTAATGGTGGTAGTTCCCTTGCCAAGTACGGTATAGATATATGTACCCTCTGAAGGACCTTTGTCGATAGAAACGACACCATCATCTGATGTGGTTACAGTAAGTGCCTTATTGGTAGCATCCTCAGGTAGGACTGTGACTTCGATAGTACCTATGCTCTGTCCGAAATCCTCTTCGTAGGCCCAAATGGTCAAAGTCTCTGGAACGGGAGTGATACCCGTAACGCTTTGGATGACGTTGAGTCTTACTTGGTCTCGCCATTGATCGTCAACGACAGCCTGTAGATATACGTCTCTGTCAGGTATTGAAGAGAATGTAAAGGTGAACTCGTAAGTGCCGTCACCTTTTGCTATGGGTTCTCCCGCTTTCACTACTTCGGGATCGAAAGGCATCATGCCGTCGGCATCGGTAACCATCATTATGAAACTCTCGAAGTCTGCGTCGGCGGGATTAATCTGGGCAACGGCGGTCACCTCCTGACCAACGGCGATGTCGACAACCGTTTCTATTACTCCACCCGTAGTTACCTCGGTAGCACCCACCTTGACGATTTTCACCTCATTAGGCATTTGGGTGATTACTACGTTCAGTTCTGCCTT
>Ga0233360_1000047_pt1 | contig 39153 bp, 42 predicted proteins | sample ElkDunMinimDraft_20_FD_180671 | JGI IMG/M metagenome (GOLD analysis project Ga0233360, IMG submission 180671) | Fecal eukaryotic communites from dung pellets of Tule Elk in California, USA - Elk Dung A0 | ecosystem: Host-associated > Mammals > Digestive system > Large intestine > Fecal | place...
GATATGCCCAAGGGCAAGGTAGTCAAGACCACTTGACTCAATGTCTGAAATTTTAATTGGATTATAGTCTGCACCGCCCAGATTTGCGTGCATTAAGCATATGTTAATTTTATCAGGATTTTTAAGTGTAAAGTCCCTTAGCATTACACGCTCGTCATTAGCTGTTTTAAAGGAAATTCCGTATATGTCGTAGTTTTCTTCCTCGATACATTGCATCTCGGTATCAAATACATAGACATTACTGCCAAAATCAAACCGACGATATACACTGTCAGCACCCATGTAGTCATGGTTGCCCGCTATAATATATACCTTAGTTTCGGGGATTTTTGCAAATTCTTCCTTTAAAAACAAAAGAGTTGTTTTGGACACATTTTTGCCGTCAAAGAGGTCGCCTGCAATAAGCAAAATGTCAGCATTTTTTGAAAGCTCAACAATATCTTTAAAGGTCTGTCGCACTTCTTCCCGTCTTATATTTACTTTTGAAGCGTCTAAATTTGACGACATAACCGAGTCAAAATGAACATCGGCGCAATGAATAATTTTTAAACTCATACTTATCACTCTATCTGTTTTTTGTTTTCGGAAAGTTGCATTGTAAAGCTAAAACGGGCAAATTCATCCTGAACACTTTCTGCCCATACTCGCTCACCGTGAGCCTGAATTATACTCTTTACAATATATAACCCCAGTCCTGCTCCGTTTTTGTCAAGGCTTCTTGACTTGTCGGTTTTGTAGAATCTGTCAAAAATGCGCTTTAAATCTTCTTCAACAATGCCAAGACCTGAGTTTTGTATGCTCACATAAGCTTTTCCGTTTTTAGTTCCGACGCGTATATCAATAAAGCCCTTCTCATTGGTGAATTTAATCGCATTGTCCAAAAGATTGGTAAGCACCCTTGATATAGCGTCTTTATCTGCATTAACTAAAACCGAATCTTTATCAAATTCAACAGAAAGCATAATGTCTTTGTCTGTTATTTTCTTTTCAAATTTAATTACTGTGAGTCTTACCAGCTCGTTAATATCAAAATCACGAAGCTCTAAGTCGAAACTTCCCTGCTCTAACTTGCTAATATCCAAAAGGTCTGACACGATTCTTGAAAGTCTTTTGCTTTCGTCTAAAACTATAGACAAATACCACTCGTGTTTTTCCTCAGGGATTGTGCCGTCTAATATACCCTGAACAAAGCCTGTTATGGTTGTCATAGGCGTGCGCAGGTCGTGTGAAATGTTTGCCACAAAGCTGTTTCGGGTATTTTCGAACTGCTCTATGGATTCTGCCATTTCGTTAAAGGTTTCTCCCAATTCGCCAATTTCTTCTATATCGTCAATTTCCACTCGTTTTTTAAAGTTTCCCTTGGCTATGGATTTTGCCGCATCGTTAAGCTTTGATATAGGGCGGGCAATTTTTCGTGCAAGGAAGTACACTAACACCCCTACAGCCACAGCAACTATACAAACACTCCAGAAAAAGTGTTTGAAAACATCACCCTTTGCCTTTGAAATTTCAGGCATGGGAATGCTTACCAGTACACCGCCCACAACTTCGCCGTTGTGCTTTATGGGTTGGCTTACTGCAAGCATATTGGTTTTTGAATTTTTACCGATTTCTCCACGGAATGTTTCGCTTTTTCCCTCAAGCATCCCTTTTGTGAAGCTTTCCTTTAGGCTGCCTGTATACTCTTCAATGCTTGATATAACAACATTTGCATTTTTATCAACTATAAAAATTTCGGTTTGCGTAGATGTGGCAATACTGTCAATACTTGCTCTGAAGGTATCGCCACTGGCACGAGTCTGCGCCAGCGATACTGTAATATCTGCAGCTTCATTGGCAATATTTTTAAGATTTTCTTCCTGCCTGTCCATAAAATAATTTCCTAAAAAGCCAAAAAGAATCAGTCCCGTTACAATCGCACTTGTAACATATATTGCCATAATAAAGGTAAAAAGCTTAAAATACAGGCTTTTTTTTCGCATATCAATTTCCATAGCCTTTCTGCCCACAAATAGCAATTAAAAATATATACACCTCTCATCGTGGGCAGATAAGGCGTATAATGGAAATTATGCACATCGCCGTTTCGCATCGTGCTCGATGTGAAAATTTCGGTGGTGCAATAAATTCCGCCGGAGGCATAACGCGAATTTTTGCGTTATTTCACCTCAAATTTGTATCCTACACCCCATACGGTTTTTAACTGCCAGTTTACATTTTCGCCCGCTAACTCCAGCTTTTCACGAAGTCGTTTAACATGAACATCTACTGTTCTTGAGTCGCCGAAATAGTCAAACCCCCAAACAGTTTCCAATAACTGTTCTCTTGTAAACACTTTGTTGGGGTTTGTGGCTAAGTAATACAAAAGTTCAAGTTCTTTGGGTGGAATGTCAACTGTTTCACCGTTTATTTTGAGTTCGTAGTTTGTGAGGTTAATCACGATGTTTGGATAAATTATTTCTTTATCTGTTGCATCTTTAGGGTCATAACGGCGCAAAACTGCCTTTATGCGCGCAACAAGCTCTTTGTTGTCAAAGGGCTTTACCATATAGTCATCTGCACCAAGCTCCAACCCTAAAACCTTGTCAAATGTTTCACCCTTGGCTGTGAGCATCATAATCGGTATACTACTTACTCTTCTGATTTCACGGCATACCTGAAAACCGTCCATTTTTGGCATCATAACATCAAGCAAAACCACAGAAGGAGTTTTTTCTTTGAAAAGCTCAAGTGCCTGCTGGCCATCATAAGCAATTATTACTTCAAACCCTTCTTTTTCCAGATATAATCTTATAATTTCGCAAATATTTCTATCGTCATCTACTACTAAAATTCTCTGATTGTTCATAGTATTCACCCTTTCTGTCACTGAGCGCTCCATCTGCCTGATGCACCACACGGGAGGATAAGCTCAGAGTTTTCAACAGGAATTCCAATTTCTTCTGAAACTACCGTTCCTGCGTATTTTTTCTTTACCTTTAGCTTTAAAATATCGGCAAGCACCGTAGGCTGAAGTCCTGTGGTGTATGAATTTATAAGGAAAAACAAAGGATTGTCTGACATTATTTTCATACATCTTTCAACTAACGGATAAAGCTCGTCCTCTAACTTCCAAACCTCACCGTTGGGGCCTCTGCCGTAGGAGGGAGGGTCCATAATGATACCATCATAGGTATTCCCCCTACGAGCTTCACGCTCTACAAATTTTATAACATCATCAACTATAAATCTTACAGGCTTATCACGAAGACCCGAGCACTCTAAATTTTCTTTTGCCCAGGCAACCATACCCTTTGACGAGTCAACATGGACAACAGAAGCTCCTGCTCCTGCCGCCGCTGCCGTAGCACCGCCTGTGTAGGCAAAAAGGTTTAACACCTTAATGGGGCGTCCTGCGTTCTTTATCAAATCCGAAAACCACATCCAGTTAACTGCCTGCTCGGGAAAAAGCCCTGTGTGCTTAAAACCCATGGGTTTTACCCAAAAGCTTAAGTTCAAAGGTTCAAAGCGAATCTTCCATTTATCAGGAATCTTTGTATGTACCTGCCACGAGCCGCCGCCTGTGTTTTTTCTGTGGTAGTGAGCATTGGCACTACGCCAGAGTTCAGGTTTTGTGCGCTCTGACCATATTACCTGAGGGTCAGGCCTTATCAATCTGTATTCGCCCCAATCCTCAAGCTTTTCGCCGCCTGAAATATCAAGGACTTTATAATCTTTCCATTTATCGCAAATAAACATCTGTGTTCATCCTTCCGCCTTTTTATAACTAATTTATCATACAAATATTTTACCATTTTAAGCGTATTTAGTCAACGAATTTTTTCCCTGCGTCATAATAAGTTCAAAAAGTTCATAAACTGATAAAAAAACACCTTGGAGGTTTAATATGCAAGACTATAAATTACCACATAACATCGTCTTGGAAAACAAAGAAAAAATGTCTGTTACAGGCGTTTCAGATGTAGATACATTTGATGAGGGAAAAATTGTTTTGTTTATTCCCGGTGACACATTGATAATTGAGGGCGAAGACCTGCACATCCAAAAGCTTGATGTGTCATCAGGCGAGCTTACCATAGAGGGCTACATATACTCCATTACCTACACCGGAACAGAAGCCGGCGCAAAAGGCTCTAAAGGATTTTTTAAAAAAATGCTCAGGTAGCGGAGGCGGATTATGGAAAGCTATATATCAACGGAGCTTAATGTTTTTCTTTGGTCGATTATCTCTGGTGTGTTTATGGCCATTGCCCACGATATTCTTTGCGTTATGACAAGCAAAAGCAGGTACTCTGTTTTTGTGTGTAATGTGTGTGACGGAATTTTTGTGATTTGTGCAAGTACGATCATGATATTTGTTCTTTTTTCTGTTTCCAATGGTTATGTGCGCGTGTATGAATTTATTGGTGCATTTATAGGCGCTTTTTTGTACAAATTTACATTAAGCCGTGTTGTCACTGCGTTGCTTACAGAAGTTTTCCGAGGCGTTTTTGCCATTTTTAATTTTTTTTTGAAAATACTATTGACACCAATTAGATTTATGTATAAAATTATGTATAATAGTATAAGTGTATTGTGTGTATCTGTGTGCAGGATTTTTCGACCTGTTTTTAGTAAAGCGAAACGCATTTTTAAGGTATTTCGCATCACACTTAAAAGAACTTAGGAGTATTCTATGGAAAACGCTACAAAGTCTGTAAGTAAAAAAGTTAATTTTAAGCTTCTTGCAAAAAGACTCTTGGTATGCTTTTTGTTTGTTTATCTGCTTGTTGCGCTTATTTCACAGCAGTTTAACTTTGCCGCTTTGGAAAAAGAAAACGCAGTGGTAGATGCAAAGCTTGAAGAAGCAACACGCGAACAGGAAAAGTTACAAAACGAGTACGACTCAATCAACTCCGAAGATTTTATCAGACGCGTCATCCGCGAGCGTCTTGGATATACAAGACCCAACGAAAAAGTTTTTGTTGACGCTTCAAAATAAACGTTAACACACGAAGTAAATTTACAGGAGGAAAGGTTTTAATGGTATTAGAACCGGGAAAAATAATTGAAGGTAAGGTAACCGGTATTACGCAATTCGGTGCTTTTGTTACTATGAAAAACGGCAAAACCGGACTTATCCACATTTCTGAAGTTGCAACAGAATATGTAAAAGACATCAAGGACCACTTAAAAGAGGGCGATACGGTCAAGGCAAAGATTATTTCCATTGACAAAACAGGTAAAATCAGTCTGTCCGTAAAGCAGGCAATACTTGATGAAAGAGCTACTGCAAGAAAAACCGCACCCAAAAGGTCATCACGCAAGCCTGACGATTTTGATTGGGGCAAAAAATCTTCAGCTCCCACAAGCTTTGAAGAAATGATGGCAAAATTCAAGCAGGACAGCGACGAAAAACTTCAGGATGTTAAAAAGAGCTTTGATTCTAAAAGAGGCTCCGGCTACAAACGTTCCTCCGGCTCATATTAAAACTTCGCGGCAGCGTAACCCGCTGCCGCTTATTTTTTTAAGGAGAGTTACTATGACTACAAATGAGATTGCAAATAAATATTTAAAAGATGAACAAATACTCTGGCAGGGAGAACCAAAAAATGTTCCAATCTTTCATAAATCGGACATTTTTATACTCCCCTTCACCATTTTGTTTGGCGGATTTTTAATTGCATACGCTGTTATTTCCGCAATTATGATGATTGCAGGTCAGGGAATTTGGTTTTCTTTGGTAGGTATCACATTTTTACTTATGGGTATTTACATTCTGTTTTTAAGACTTTGGTACAGAAAAAAACGCATCAAGCGCCAGCGTTATTTTGTAACAAACAAGCGTGTTTTTGCATTTGATACTCTGCGAGATGATGTTTTGTTTGATATACCTCTTAACGAAACCGACCTGTATCTTGGACACAAAAGTCTAATCCTTACAGATGTCACAAACGCAACAGGTGATTTTGTGTACAATTTGGGCTTGGATATTTTCTTCAGAAAATTTGCACACGAAACACCTGCTTTTAAATATATCAACGACGAAATTCAGGCGGTGTCAAAGATTATTGTTACTAATTCGAAAAAGGTAGTGGAAACAGACAATGACGAACTTTTTATATAATACGGCAAACGCGGCAGGCTTTTGCCTTGACGATGCACAGCTCAATCAGTTTGCAGTGTACTCTACACTGTTGCGTCAATGGAATGAAAAAATGAATCTTACAGCCATTACTGAGCCTGATGAGATTGTGCTTAAACATTTTGTGGACAGCCTTTACGGTATTAAGTTTTTATCCAACGCAAAGACGCTGATTGATGTAGGCACAGGTGCAGGATTTCCCGGTGTTCCTTTAAAAATCGCAAAACCTGAGCTTTCGCTCACACTTTTGGATTCTTTGAATAAAAGGCTTACATTTTTAGAAGAAGTTAAAAATCAACTTAAGTTATCTGATGTCACCTGCGTACACTCTCGTGCTGAAGACGGTGCAAAGTCAGGTTCTGAATTGCGCGAAAGCTTTGACGCAGCAGTATCAAGGGCTGTGGCAAATCTTTCTTGTTTGTGTGAATATTGTTTGCCCTATGTAAAGATAGGCGGTGTGTTCTTAGCTTACAAAGGTCCCGGAGTAACCGAGGAACTGGCAGAAGCACAAAACGCCATAGAAATCCTCGGTGGCGAAGTAATGGGAGTTTTTGAATATACTCTCCCCGATACGGACATTACCCATTCTGTGGCAGTAATTAAAAAAGTAAAATCCACACCCGAAAAGTACCCCAGACTTCAAGGAAAAATACAGAAGAAACCATTATAAAAACCACTTAAGCAGTAGCTTTTTGCTACTGCTTTTTTTATTTGTCGAAAACTTGTATCTTTTCGACAAAAGGTTGTATATTTCATCAAAGGACAGGCAATAATATTTATCGAATAAGTTTTGTGAACATTTTACAAAGGAGGATTAACATTGGAAATTACAGTTACTATCAAAAAACAAACTCTGGTAGTTTCCCTTCGTGGAGAACTTGACCACCACACATCCAAAGAAGTGAAAAATATGATTGAGGAGGTAATAAAAAACAAAAATGTAAAAAACCTCGTACTTGACTTTTCTCATCTTTCTTTTATGGACAGTTCGGGAATAGGTGTTGTAATCGGACGCTACAAGTTGATTCACTCAATTGGCGGCCGTATGGCAATAGCCTGCGCCACTCGCCCAGTTTCAAAGATACTTGCTATGTCAGGCATTAACCGTTTAATCGAAATGTACGACAGCGTGGACACTGCCACAACAAAACTACAGGAGGAGATTTCGTGATGAATAACAGTATGAAAATGGAGTTTTTGAGCTTGTCACAAAACGAAAAATTTGCCCGAACTGCCGTTGCCTCATTTGTTGCACAGCTAAACCCCACATTGGATGAAATAGAAGACATCAAGGCTTCTGTATCCGAGGCAGTTACAAATGCGATTGTGCACGGTTACGCCGACTCTGTGGGAATTGTGTACATAACTTGCGACTTAAAAGACGGCGAGGCTATAATCACCGTTAAAGATACAGGCTGCGGCATAGAGGACGTTTCACTTGCCCGCACTCCCCTTTACACCGGCGCCCAAAACTCCGAAAGGAGCGGTTTGGGCTTTACGGTTATGGAAACATTTACAGACGAAATTGATGTAACCAGCGCACCTGGCGAAGGTACTACGATTACTCTGACAAAGAGGATATCTACCCACGCCCCGGAGTCAGAATAGTCGAGGTGCTTCGTGGAAAGATTTCAAAAAGATGCCACATACGCTCTAATCAAACTGGCGCGTTCAGGCGACGAGGGTGCAAAAACCAGACTGGTGGAAGAAAACATGGGACTTGTGTTTTCCATCGCCAAAAAGTTTTATAATCGAGGCTACGACAAAGACGATATAAACCAGCTAGGAGCAATGGGGCTGCTACGTGCCGTGGAGAATTTTGACTTGTCACAGGATGTGCGTTTTTCCACTTATGCCGTACCTGTAATTTTAGGTGAAATAAAGCGTTTTTTGCGTGATGATGGACCTTTAAAGGTGAGCAGAAGTATAAAGCAAACAGCTACACAAATTGCGCACTTCATAGAAACCGAGCAAAAAAAATCTGGTATAACTCCGGGTGTGGAAGACATAGCAAAAAAATTGGGCATAGGTGTAGACGAAGTAATTAACGCTCAAGAAGCCACAAAAGCTCCCGAATCAATCTTTGCCCAGCGCGAGGACGGAAGCAGCAAGCTGATTGATTCCTTAAAAGGCGATATGCATGAGGGCGACATTCTGACTAAAATAGATATTAAAACTGCCATATCCACCTTGCCCGAACGGGAAAAAACCATAATAGTAATGAGATATTTTCTGGACAAACCCCAAAAAACAGTTGCCCAAAAGCTGGGCATATCTCAGGTGCAGGTGTCAAGGCTTGAGAAAAAAATACTGGAAAAACTCAAAACCCACCTTGCGTGCGAAAACTAATCATTCTATCTTTCGTGCTAAAAGGTATTGACAAAAAACAATACAATATGATAATCTTATAATGTAGAATTATGGAAAGAAGGTTATCATTTTGATTAAAGCTTACATAAACGGCGGTATTATTACCGTTACATCAGGAAAGAAAAGCACAGAGTATCCCGTAGGTGCAGGCGCTGTGTCTTTGGGCGGAAAATGGGATTTTGAAAATCCTTATGCGTATTTTTCCGATTATAACGAAGCAGAGCTTGCAAAATATGCAAAATCAGAGCTTTCAAAGCTTATTGCTCTGGAAGAATTCAGCCTTGATGCTTTGGCGGAATTTGATTCAAGCAGAAAAAACAAACTCTACATATCTAAAAACTTTACAATGACATTGGAGTACTCAGACTCTGTACTTCCCTGCTTCATTTTAAGTGAAGCAAAGGAGCTTTTTGCTTTGGAAGTTATGACGGCAATAGCCGCAGGCAAGCCACTTAAAATATGTGAAAATTGCGGCGGATATTTCTTCCCCTCAGGAAGAACTGACTCCGTTTACTGCGACAGAGTTACAGACAACGGCTACTCCTGTAAAAAAATCGGCGCTCACAGACAGTATCGCCGTAACAGTCGTGCAAACGAACTCAAAAAGCTCTATGATAAAGTAACAAAGCACAACCGCTACCTAAAGTCAAAGGGCACACTCTCGGCTTATGAGTATAACAACTGGATGAGCGAAGCCTCCCAAAAATACGCAAGCTTCAAGGCGGACAAGCTTTCTTCTGCCGAATTTGAAGCTTGGCTCCTTGGCAAGGAAATTACCCCTGCTCCCAGAGCCCGTTCAAGAAGTTCAATTTCTGATTACTTGCTATAAAAAAATCGAACCGCTTAGCGGTTCGATTTTTTTACGCTTTCCTTTATATTTTTCATCATATAAAGTGAGCCAAGAGCAATGATAGTGCCACAATCACCTGCAACCTGTAAGGCTTTGTTCATTGCATCTTTGTTTTCTTTTTCAGCATAAACATTTTTTATATATTTTTGCGCCGTTATTTTCAATTTTTCCAAAGTTTCCCGTCTCGGGTTATCCACTTCTGTAACGACAATCGTGTCAGTTATTTCAGAAAGCTTTTTTAAGCAAAAATCATAATCTTTATCCCTGAGCATACCAAGTATGCACACAGGTTTTTCATCCATTATTTGTTTTGCAGTTTCCACAAAAGCATTCATTCCGTCAGCATTGTGAGAGCCATCCGCAATCACTGTGGGATTGCGGTGTAAAATTTCAAATCTGGCAGGCCATTTTGCTGCCTTTAAGCCATCTTTAATGTTAGCCTTCGAAATTACCAAGCCGCAATCACAAAGAATTTTAGCAGCAGAAATAGCCGTTATTGAGTTATATATCTGATACTCTCCGATAAGTGATGTTTCATACACTTCTCCACAATATAAAAACTCATTTCCAGATAAGTCGCACTTTAAAATTTCAAGTCTACTTCCGTCGGCAACAGTCAAAGGTGCTGACATTTTATGAGCAGTTTCTTTTATAACTTCCAATGCCTCAGGAGCTTGATTCATATAAGTAAGCACAGGGCAGCCTTTCTTTATAATACCGCATTTGTTCATTGCCACATCACTAACAGTATTTCCAAGATAATCTGTATGGTCAAGACTTATTGATGTGATTACCGAAAGTACAGGGGACTTTATTATGTTTGTGGCGTCATAAATACCGCCCAAGCCAACCTCTAATATTACATAATCACATTTTTGCTTTTTAAAGTACAAAAACGCCGCCGCAGTAATCAGTTCAAACTCCGTTGGGTGTTCATATCCTTCTTTTATCATAATTTCAACCTTTTCATAAACTACAGTCATAATTTCAGTGAGGTCGCTATCCGATATGGGAATGTTATTTATCTGTATGCGTTCGTTAAATTCATAGATAAAGGGTGATGTGTAAAGCCCCGTTTTATAGCCTGCGTCAACCAAAATATTGTGCATAAATACAGATGTAGAACCTTTGCCGTTTGTGCCAGCCACATGAATGAAGCGAAGCTCATCCTGAGGGTTACCTAAAAGTTCTGCGAGCCTTTGTATACGCACAAGCTCTAATCGCGAGCCAAACTTTTTGGAATTATCTATAAAATTCATTACTTCTTCCCTGTTCATTGTATCACTTCCCTCCTACAGTATAATACTGCAGTCAAAAATTGTCAACAAAAAAGAGGTCGGTTTCCCGACCTCTTAAATTTTGAGTATTATTCGAAAATAATTACTGCCTGGATTGCTCCTTCAACTGTGTAAACCATTACCTTTGAATGCTGGCTTGCATTACCAATGATTTCACCTGCTGAAGATGAGTTAACAATATTTGTAGCATTCACAGCATCAGCATCTATTCTGTATACTGCAACGCCTTCAGAAACTGTATATGTTTCGCCGAGCGAAGCATCTGCTGCAGCATCGTAGCCGGGAACAACAACGAATGTGTTACCTGCTTTTGATTTAACAGTTGAAAGAAGTACACGGAATTCAGCATTTACGCCCGAACCTGAACCATCAACTAATTCATAAGGTGTCGAGCCGCCGTAATTGAATGTACCTGCTGCTACATCTGCCGCATCTGCTAAGATTTCTAATTCTTCAACATACTGGTCAGCGCCGATTGCTACACGAACAACATCACCAATTGCAAGAGCACTTAAATCTTCCGTATCTTCGAAACATTCAAATTCTTCGCCTGTTGTAATATCCATAACCTTTATGTATGATGTTGATACGCCCATATGCAATTTCTGTGAACCTGCTTCTAATACAATTAAGGGTTTGTTCTCTTCTGTGATTGATTCTGCAACAGAACCTGAACCAGAACCAACTATGCCGTATACATATACGCAAGCTACTACATTTGTGCTGGATGTATTAACAAACTGCACATAGTACTTCTCGCCTTCATTAAAGAAGTTGTTTGTCTTTGACTGATATGTGCCTGATTCTCTGTTCTGAGGAACATAGAGAATGGGTGTTGAGCTTGAAATTCTGTACTGGTCAAATGTAGATGCATCTACTTTACACTCAATACCGTCTGTACCAACCTTGTTTATAATGTTAAGTGATGTTGCAGGGTCGCCTGTTGTCATATTTGTGATAATACCGTTAATCTGGTTTGATTTATCAAGTGTGTATCTGATAGGCTGTGAGTATGTGATTTCACCTGTGGGAGCAACTTCTGTAGCAAAGCCTGCGTTAACAGGTTTTGCAGCAGCTGCTGCCAATACATCCTTAACACCGTCTACATTATTTGTTACATTGTAGTTTGTGCCGTCGATTTTAACTTTGTCTGCAAATTTTAAAATCTGACCTGTGAGTGTTGAGTTAGAAGCCTGAGGCTTATAAACCATAACCCAGATTTCAGGATTTGATGACGAACCCATTTCTTCTAATGAAGCAATGTAACCATAGTTGTATGTAGCCTCTGCCGCAGGTACATATCTTGCTACCTTACCAAAAGCATCAATGTACAAGTATACAAACATACCTGTTGTCATAGGTGCCGCACCGCCACTGTAAACATCAGGTGATACTGTGTATGTAGCATTGCCTGTGTTTAACTTAACCTGTGTTTCAGGTGTTGATGTCATAAAATCAATTGTACCGCTTACAGACTTTGTTGATACCAATACTTCAATAACTTTTTCGTCTGCACTCTTCGAAATAGAGAGAACATGGTTTTCTCTGATTGAAGATAACGCATAGTCATTACCATTCATTTTGATTGTAACTTTCTTTGTTCTGTCTGTTACATCCAAAACGATACCTGATGTTAAGATGTTTTTGCCAAACACTTTGTAGTTCTTCGTATCAACAGACTGTACTACCATTGTGTCGTATGTCTTTAAGAACACAACATCAGCAGACTGGTTTGTCTCTGAGCTTACCAATGTGATGAAACCTGCCTTTGCGCCATGACTGGTGAGAAGTGTCTGTACATCATCTGTTGTAGGCTGACCATTCCAGAGAACGTTTGCTGTTGACTGATAGTTAACTATTTCTGTCTCTGTACGTTCTTCATTTGTGTAGTATTCAATAGAAGATGAATCATAGTCATAAATCATATCAAGGTCGATTTTAACTGTTTCATTCTTTCTGGGCTGTAGAGCAATGCTTGAAGCTACATCAACTGTAACGCCTGATTCTTCTTCGTAGTAGATTGTAACGCTTCTGCCTAAGTATTCATAGATGTCGAAGTTTTTGATTTCGCTGATGTCATAGGGAACATTTGTGCTGCCAAGTGAAAGAAGAATTTCATTCTTACGGCAAGCGTTGAGTTCCGGATCATTATATAAAGCCACGCCGTAACCTGCAACTAACTGACCGTCAATCTTTTTGCTTGTGCTTACTTCTTCACGAAGTGAACCTGAAGGCTGACCATCCTGAATTTGGTCAGCGTCTAACATATTGTCGATTAACTGTGCAACTGCTCCACGGTTCATTACTTCATACATTTTTGCATCTGTAATGCCCTTTAAAAGTTTAGCCTGGTTAGCTAAGCTCATATAACCGCCGGGATAACCGCCCAAGCTTTCCGCACGAGCAGGTGAATAGCCCAAAGCACAAACTACCATCTTAACAGCCTGTTCGTACTGAACGCCTGCTTCAGGTGCAAATGTGCCGTCACCCATACCATTGATAATGCCCTGCTTGTAAGCTGTAACAATATTGTTAGCAGCCCAGTGTTCAGGTGCAAGGTCAGTAAAGATTGATCTTTCTTCTTCTGAATATGTAAGGTCACCCACAGAAAGAGCATAGCAGATAATCTTTGTAAACTGCGCTCTTGTAACGGGTTCACCAGGCTTGAAACTACCATCTTCAAAGCCGTTTAAGATGCCTTCCGCTGACAAATTTGTAATAGCATCGTAGTACTGGTGGCTTGCAGGCACATCAGAAAACGCCGCTGACACTGTCATAGGAACGACCATTGTGAGCATCATTGCAAGTGTTAAGAGCAATGATAAGATTTTGGTTGTCTTACGCATAATTTTACCTCCGTAATTATAATTATCGTATAAAATGTAAACTATTTTATGACATGATAAATTATAGCATACGGAGGCACAATAGTCAATTATTATAATTTTACTTTTTTATTACAGTTTTTTCCTTTGAACGAATTTTCAAGCGCAGAAATTTATACTTGAAATCGTGTAAATTAAAGGGTATTACAGGGTACAGGTATCCCTTGCCCGCCACGGTTTTGTTTGTTGCAATTAACACAAATGAAATAATTACTCCACCAATGAATCCCCATAAGTTGAAAAAATAAGTGAGCAACAAAATCATAATCCTCATAAACTTAAAGGCGTAATTGAGTTCGATGTTCGCCTGCGAAAAGCTTGCAATTGCAACAATAGACATGTAAAGAATAGTGTCAGGCACAAACCACCCTGACTGAATGGCAAAATCACCCAAAATAAGCGCGCCAATAATACTTAGGGAGTTACCCATCATATTTGGCGTATTTACCGAGGCAAACCGCAACACATCAACTGCAATTTCCAAAATCAGCAGTTGAACTATAGGCGCAACCTCGTTTGGCTGGGCAATTCTTATAAATTGCAGCCAAATCGGCAGCGAATCAAGGTTCTGAATAAGCAAAAGCCATAAAGGTGTCAAAATCATAGTTGAAAAAAATACAAGGTTACGCACAATCCTCATATAACCTCCAACTAAGGGAGGATAATAAAAATCGTCTGCTTCCTGAATGAAATCAAATATTGAACTTGGGAGCAACATAGCCGAGGGATCATTGTCCACCAGCACCGCTATACTCCCCTCTAAAACGCACGCCGCCGCAATATCAGGACGCTCTGTGTATCTTATTTTGGGAAAAGGGTTGTACCATTTGCGACGAATCAGACATTCTGCTAAACTTTCCTGATTCATAGTGAGCGAACGCACATCAATGTTTTTTAACCTTTTTCTTATATTGTCGAGCATTTTTTCGTCCACAATATCCGCTATATATGTTATAACAACATCAGTTTTGGAACGGTTACCCACAGTTACTATTTCCGCTGTGAATCTGGGGTCTCTTATTCTTCGGCGCATGAGGGCTGTATTAAAGACTACTGTCTCCACAAAACCATCACGCGAGCCTCGTAAAACCTTTTCCTTTTCGGGTTCTTCCGTACTTCTGGCAGGATAGGTACGGGCATCAATTACAATAGCTTCAGAATATCCGTCCACAATCAAAACTGTTGCGCCGGACAAATACATTTGCATAACTTTATCTATGTCGCTTTCCGTGTCAACCTCTACGTATGTTATAAAATTTGCAATAAAGTCTTTGGCTGTTTTTGCACTTTTCATTTTTTCAGGAGTGATGCCAAACAAGAACGCTATAAGCTTTGCCACAACGGCGTCTTTCACAAAGCCGTCTATAAAATACATATAGCTCTTTACTCCGCCTATCATTACTTCTCTCTCTATAATGTCAAAGCTTTTTTCCATGGGAAGAATGCCGTGTATTATTTTTCTGGTTTCTTCAACTTTTTCGGATACTTTCATTTTTTACCTCGCCTGCTTTTTCTTTTTAGTATTTCGTAAGATAAGGTGTTTTATCCTAATATTTTTTTAAAACCGCAGCAACAGCATCGGCTATATAAATTGCCGAGTTTTCACTTTCGTGCAAATAGTTTGATGCTGAACCCACTTCCACAATCAAAGACCCACCTGTTAAATGCTGATTAAATCTTTCTTTTCGCAAGTTTATAGGTCGGGCAATGTTTTCCGATATTTTATCCAGCTCATCGTTGATTTTTACAGCAAAAGCAAGATTATGACGCCACTCAGGGTGATTAAGTCCGCTGTGGTCCGTTCCCACTACAAGCATTACCTGCGAGGTTTTTTTGCCGTTAACAACGCCGACAGGTCTTAGCTGTGTTTCGACTCCGTTAGTTGTTCGGGCAGTATAATCACGATGAACATCAAGAACCACCTGTATTTCGGGATGCTCAGCAATGTTTCTTTGTATCACTCCTAATGCTTTGTTATAAGAGCCGTTATACGCAGGATAGTCGTTTTGGGTAGTATCGTGAATTACATTTATCCCCTGAGATATAAGCCTTTCTTTTATAATTTCTCCGATACGCACCACATTTTCGGTATCATCAACACTTCTTGCTCCGGGGCTGTCAGCATAGGCCTCCGATGTGTGGGTATGGACAATAAGTACTGTGGGATTTGAAAACCTGAGTGTCTTATTTCGCATCTCGTCAACATTTAGTGGGTATGTAGTTGCATTGTTAAAAACAACACCCGATTTTGACATATCCACTTCCTCAGAGCTTTTTCCCTCCAAAAATCCCTTGGGAGTTTCCTGCACTAAAATTTTATCCTCTTTTCTTACTCCGCCATAAAATGCTTCGTATTTTTTCATCATTTCATCACTGGACTTTACTAGGGGAATAGCATCGGAAAAAATGTCAAATATATTTTTTTGTTTTATTAAGCTTTCGCTTTCAATTGCCATAATCTGTCTGAATGATTTTGTCACATAAGAATCCTGTGGCTTTATATTTAGTTTTAGCAAAACCATCACAAACGCCGTTATTGCCAACACAACTGTAACTGTATAAACAAAATTTCCTGCAAATATATCTTTGACCACTATTGTTTTGTGATAATATCTTCTGTTCATAGTGTTGTCCCCTTTTTTGGTTTCTTATATATAATACTTGCACATGCCTTATTTTATGAATTTTATTTACTTTTATTTTGCGGTGTTGTATAATATTAGCAAAAGGCGGTACAAAAAATGATTAAAAAATTTCTTCACAACAAAAAAATCGAATATTTTGCAGAAATTTCCTCAACTAACACAGTACTCAAAAACCGTGCCGCAAATGGAGAGTCTGAAAATACTATTTTAATTTCAGAATATCAGACTGCCGGTCGCGGAAGATTGGGGAAAAGCTTTTTTTCGCCGCGGGGGTGCGGAGTGTATCTCAGCTACCTTATAAAGCCCGATATAAAAGCCACTGATGCTGTGTTTATTACCGTTGCCGCCGCAGTTGCAATGGTCAGAGCAATAAACAATGTTTTAGGTATAAAAACTCAGATAAAATGGGTAAATGACATATATTATCAGAACAAAAAGCTTTGCGGCATACTCACAGAAGGCGGAATTTCTTCATCGGGAAATCTTGATTTCGCCGTTTTAGGAGTAGGATTAAATATAAAAAATCCCCCGGGTGGTTATCCCGAGGAATTTGATTACAAAACTACAAATATAGAGGTTGTTGCAGGTGAAATTACCGAGGACACAAAGTGGCGCATTGTTGCTGAATTTATAAATGAGTTTGACTTGGTTTTTAAAGCAAATCCCAAAGATTTTATAAGTGAATACAAGGAATATTCCTGCATTATAGGTCGCAAAATTGAGATACTTTCAGGCGAACACAAAGGCTATGCTAAAGTTTTGGATATTAACAACAGCGCAGAGCTTGAAGTAGAGCTTCCAACGGGGAAAAAAGTAACCTTATCATCAGGGGATGTTAGTATTTGCTTTTCCTGATATTACAGGCAGATACAAATCGTGATATTCTGCCACTTCGCAATCTCCACCTATCATCTTGCCGTCATAGACTATGATGTTTAAAAATGCGTTTACTGGTGAGTCGCTTTCAAAGTTAAGTATACGGTATGTATAGACGATTGCGCCTTTGCCCATATAAGGAGCAAGGTCAAAGCCGCACATTTGTTGCATTTTATTATATTCTGAAAACTCCACACTGTTTTCACTGGGAATATATACCGCTTTTACCGTTTCGCTTCCTTTGTCCACTTCCCAACCAAGGGCTTTTGTGCATCGTATTCTGTCCTTTACGGTTTCTAAGTTTTCATAAGTGGCAGTTTTATAAAATTCATGCATTACTATTTGCCCTCCCAAAATCAAAAGAAGCGAAAAAAGTATGAGCATAAGTATGTAAACAGTATTTTCTTTTAAAAATTCCTTCATATATTTTCTCCCCATGTTTTTTATTGAAAATATATGCAAATACTGATATAATTATTACGAGTGAGGTGAGCTTATGTATACAGAAAGATTAAAAAAATTGGTGTCGGTAATCCCTGCCAATGCAACACTTATTTTTTCTCCTGAAAACCTTTATTATTTTTCGGGGTTTACAGGCGGAGAGGGTATGTTGTTTATTGATAAGTCAAAGCTTCTTCTTTTTACAGATTCACGTTATACCGTTCAGGCACGCAGCGAATCTCCCAATTTTGAGGTTATTGATACAGCGCAACTTTCGGTAAGCGAGTTTTTAAAGCAACAGGGGGATAAGGCTTACGGCATTGAGGACGATTATGTTACATTTGGAAAATACGCAAGTCTTAAAAAGCTTGCTCCAAAGTCAGTATTTTCACCTGTGTCACAGCACATCAATAAAATCAGGATGATAAAAGATGCAACTGAGCTTGAATATATAAAAAAAGCTGCCGAAATTTCGGACAGTGCTTTTTCCTATATACTTGACAAAATACAAGCAGGTAAAACAGAAAGAGAAATTTCTTTGGATTTGGAGTATTTTATGCTCCGCCAAGGTGCTGACGGTTTGTCATTTGATACAATTTGTGCATCCGGTGTACGCTCTTGTATGCCCCACGGAGTAGCTACTGACAAGGTTGTAGAAAAAGGCGATTTTCTCACGCTTGACTTTGGTTGTAAATACCGCGGATACTGTAGCGATATGACAAGAACAGTTGTGGTAGGAAAAGCAACCGACAAACAAAAAGAAATCTACGATACTGTGCTGACAGCACAAAAAGCATCGTTAAACAAAATATGTGCAGGTGTCAGCGCCAAGGATGTTGACGCCGCCGCAAGAGATATAATCACCGCCGCAGGTTACGGTGAGAACTTTGGTCACGGTCTGGGACACAGTTTGGGGCTAAAGGTACACGAATCACCATCTTGCTCGCCAAGGTCAGCTGATATTTTAAAAGAAAATATGATGATGACCGTAGAGCCGGGAATTTACATTGACGGTTTTGGCGGCGTTAGAACAGAAGACCTTGTTTGCGTAACCAAAGACGGTTATGAAAATTTCACCACATCACAAAAGGAGCTCATTGAGCTTTAAGGAGTATAGACTATGTTATCTAAAACAAACAGCGCAGGTTTAATAGGAATAGACGGTTATAAAGTATGTGTAGAGGTTGACATTGGCAACGGTATGCCTGCCTTTGATGTGGTGGGTTTGCCCGACACTGCAGTTAAAGAATCTCGCGAGCGTGTGCGCGCCGCTTTAAAAAACTGCGGGTTTAAATTCCCTGCCAAAAGAATCACCGTAAACCTTGCCCCTGCAAACATAAAAAAAGCAGGCGCAATATACGACCTGCCTATATGTATGGGACTTTTAGTTAGCTCCGAGCAGCTTTGCGCTGATTTGGGCGACTTTGCTTTCATTGGCGAAATAGCTCTTTCAGGAGAGTTACGTCCTGTGGAGGGCGCCTTGCCTATGGCAATCAGCGCTTATGAATCAGGTATAAAAAACATTATACTTCCCTGCTCTAATGCACAAGAAGCCGCAGTTGTCAAGGACTTAAATGTGTACGGTGCCACATCTTTGACTGATATTGTGGCTCATTTTACAACCGAGAACAAGTTACAAAAAACAGAAATTGACATAGATGAAATATTTAAAAAACAATCTGAAACGACACTTGACTTCGCCGATGTTAAGGGACAGGAAAATGCAAAATTTGCACTTGAAATCGCAGCCGCAGGCGGTCACAACTGTTTGCTCATCGGCTCACCCGGTTCAGGTAAGTCAATGTTATCAAAAAGACTTCCCTCTATACTTCCCTCACTATCCTTTGAGGAGGCGTTAGAGGTCACCAAGGTTCATTCTATAGCAGGGCTTATTCCAAGCGATACATCTTTAATTACAACAAGACCTTTCAGAAGTCCACATCACACCATTTCGGCTGTCGGGCTTTCCGGAGGCGGAACATTCCCCCGACCCGGTGAAATAAGTCTTGCCCACAACGGCGTACTTTTCTTAGACGAGTTTCCCGAATTCAGAAAAGACGCACTTGAAGTATTACGCCAACCCTTAGAGGACGGCGTGGTTACAATAGCACGAGTGAACGCAACACTTACATACCCCAGTAACACAATGCTCATTGCCGCTATGAACCCTTGCAAATGCGGTTACTACGGCGACGGCACAAATCGTTGTACCTGCTCAGAAGGTCAGATAAGGCAGTATCTCGGCAAAATAAGCGGACCGTTACTTGACAGAATAGATTTGCACATTGAAGTTCCTGCGGTAAAGTATGACGAGCTGACAGACCGAGAGCCTGCTGAAAGCTCAGCGGAAATCAAAAAGAGAGTTGAGTGCGCAAGAGAAATACAGAAAGAACGCTTTAAAAATGACAAAGGTGTTTACTGTAACTCTCAAATGACAGAAAAAATGGTGGCAGACTACTGCGCATTGGGTGAGGCAGAAGCTACCGTATTAAAGCAGGCGTTTGACAATCTCGGACTTTCTGCACGCGCTCACAATAGAATTTTAAAGGTTGCAAGAACTATTGCCGACCTAAAAGAAAGCAAGGATATAAAAGTAGAACATCTTGCACAGGCTATATATTTCAGAAGTCTTGACAGAAAATATTGGTAATAAAAAAGGAAGTCATCGACTTCCTTTTTTGTCATTTAATTTAATTTTAGTTGTTGTGTCATTTGCCTTTATTAAATCTAAAATTGCAAAAACTGTACTTTCTAATTTTTCTCCCTTACGGTAGTCGGTTTTTGCCATATAGTCAACTCTGCCCTGCTCCATAATTTCGTGGGCAGTATCGTCATCAGAAGAATAAACTGCAATAGAATGTCCGCCATTTACCTTGACCAATTTCATACAGGGAACATCGGTAAACCCATCGCCTATGTAAATCATATTACTAAATGGTACACGTCTTTCTTCCTCTTTGGTGTATGTATTGAGTTCTTTATGCTCTGTAACATCTAAAACACCCTTGTTTATTCTGAATAAGAACTGTGTCTTTGATGTGTAGTTTACTGCCATAGCAGGCCAAACAGGTACATTGTCCTTATCGTATAAAAATTCTGCTGCGTATATTTCTTTAAAATATTTGGCAATAGGAGTACCCTCAATAATTTCCTTAACACCTGATGAAATTATATAATGTTCAACAGTTACGCCAATGCGCTCGCCGTATGCGTTAATTCTTTCAAACCAATCTGCCACTCCCGAAAACAATTCAACGCTTTCGCCAAGCTTGTTGAATTCTGCACGGTTTAGAAGCTTTTTACCACGAGCCTCTCTTAGCATAACATACATATAGGACAAAATCTGGTCCATATTATTTTCCTTAGTCAGACGATTACACTCACCCCAGAATTCCTCTGCTGTCATACCAATACCGGGAATAAAAGCGTACTCCTGCATATCTTTAGTGGAAAGCGTTTTGTCAAAATCATACATTATCGCTGCAATCGGTTTCATATTATTCCTCCTCGATATAGGTAAAGCGCTTGAATGTCTTGCCGTCGCGCACTACTTCCTCATTCCACATAGAAGCCGGACGCACCCAGTATCCTCCATCTCCATAGAGTGCACGGTAAATTACCATTTCCTCCAAGGTTTCGGAGTGTTTTCCTATACCTATTACTTCGTATTCATTTCCTTTAAAGTGTCTGTACTTTCCTAATTTTATCATATCATCTGTCCTTTAAAGTGACCACCGTTACGCCCATTTCTCCCTCTCCAAAGCGACCTGCACGGTATTCCTTTACTGTGGGGTGGCGGCGTAAAAATTCTGAAATTCCGGCTCTTAATACTCCTGTACCTTTACCATGGATAATTGTCACCTCGTGAAGTCCTGAAATGTAAGAGTCGTCAATAAATTTATCAACAACCAAGATCGCCTCATCCAGTGTCATACCACGAACATCAGTTTCTAATGATGCGGTGGTTTTTTTGTCCGTTTTAAAGGCGGTTGTTATCATTTTTTGCTTTTTCTTTTCTTCCTTTGTATTATCAGCACGGGTTAGGTCCGAAATATTTGTTTTAATTTTCATTATACCCGCCTGAACTGTTAATGCGCCTTTATTATCGGGCATTGTGAGAACTTCAGCATCTACACCCATAGAAACGATATGGACAGTTTCGCCTAATTTTACATTCTTTAGAGGCTTTCTCTTAATTTGCTCTTTGCCGGCGCCAGACATAATCTTGTCGCTTTCGGCGTTTAGTGTTTCCCTTGCTTTTTGTGTTTTTTCAACAAGGTCTTTATAGCTTTCTGTAGCTTTAATATCACGAATTTCCTTTAAAACCTCAGCCGATTGCTTTTTTGCACTTTCGATTATGGCAAGGGCTTCGGCTCTTGCATCCTGCATAATTTTTGCCTTTTTCTTTTCAAGGTCTTCCATTTCACGACGGATGTTGCTTTTGAAAATTCTGGCATCACGGGATGCTGATTCTGCAGATTTCCTGTCACGCTCTGCTTTTTTGCGACTTTCCTCCAAGCTTGAGATTACATCCTCAAGCTTGATATTATCATTATCAAGACGGCTTTTTGCGTTATCTAAAATAACATCAGAAATGCCAAGGCGCTTTGAAATTGCAAAAGCGTTACTCTTCCCTGGAATACCTATCATAAGTCGGTAAGTAGGTGAAAGAGTTTTAATATCAAATTCACAGGAAGCGTTTTCAACCCCTTGCGTGGTAAGTGCGTACATTTTAAGTTCACTATAGTGTGTAGTTGCGGCAACGCGCGCCCCAAAGCCACGAATATATTCAATAATTGAAATAGCCAGTGCTGCACCCTCGGTAGGGTCTGTGCCTGCGCCCAATTCGTCCGCTAAAACGAGAGTGTCCTTTGTAACTTGATTTAAAATATCAACTAAATTGACAATATGAGAAGAAAACGTTGACAGACTCTGTTCTATACTCTGTTCATCACCAATATCGGCAAAAACATTGTCAAAAACCGCTATTCTGCTACCGTCTAAAGCTGAAATATGCAGTCCCGACTGTGCCATAAGTGTAAATAGCCCCAAAGTTTTTAATGATACTGTTTTACCGCCTGTATTTGGACCTGTGATAACTAATGTGTCGTAGTTTTCGCCCAATGCAATATCTATCGGCACAACCTTGTTTTTGTCTAAAAGCGGATGTCTGCCCTGTTTTATTTCTATTATTCCTTCTGTGTTTATTTCAGGCTCTGTTGCTTTTTGTTCTATCGAAAGGCGTGCCTTACAGAAGATAAAATCAAGAGTTAAAACCGCCTTTGTATTTACAAAAATTTCGTGGTTATACCCAACAACAAACGCAGAAATTTCAGCTAAAATTCTTTCAATTTCTTCTTTTTCTTTCACGTGTAGCTGAGTTGTTTCGTTGGTAAGCTCCACAACCGACGCAGGTTCAATAAAAACAGTTGAACCAGAAGATGATGCGTCGTGCACTATGCCCTTGATTTCACCCTTGTGCTCTGCCTTAACAGGAATAACATATCTGTCGCCGCGCATAGTGACAATAGGCTCTTGCAAAAACTTCGAGTATGTGCTTGATGTAATCAAAGAATTTAACACATCTCGAATGCGTGCGGCTTGTGCTTTTATCTTTTTGCGGATTGCAAAAAGGGCAGGGCTTGCAGAGTCTTGCATCTCTTCATCTGATATGATTTTATCGTTTATTTCGTTTTCTACATTTTTTAAAACCGTGATTGTTGCAGCAATCCCTGCAACAGATGTTTCTTCGGCGATTTTGTCATCCTCAATGTATGACTTTAATCTTCGCGCGGTGGTTAACGCTGAAGATAGCTTACAAAGCTCGCCCATAGTCATAACACCGCCACGCTCAACACGCAAAATTGCAGGTGTTACATCTGTAATTTTAAAACCGGGAGCAGGTCCGCGTCTTATTAATATGCCAACTGCCTCGGTTGTTTCTTTCAGCATAGCACTAACCGCCTCAGAATCCACACTAGGCTCTAAGGCGGTGATTTTTTCTTTTACGCTGTCGTTTTGAGTGAATGACGCCAGCTTTTCCAAAATCTTATTAAATTCAAGAGTTTTGTAAGTTTTTTTGTTCATATTCTTAAATAAACGGATCGTCCTCGTCGTAGTATTCGTCTTCTTCTTTTTCTTCTACTATTTCAGGAAGGTTTTCAAAATCTTCTTCTGAGTATTCTTCCTCGCCTGAGAATTTACCCAATTTGTGGGCAAACTGCTTATCGTTTTTGTCAATTGCTTTTTCGAGCTTTTCTATATCTTCCTCTTTAACCGTAGACATAAATGTGAGTCTGCAGCACTTTGCGTCCTCAATAAGTTCACTAGCGCGTTCTGTATCACCAAGCATCAAGTAAACATATGCCGAATCATAGTAAGCTTCTGCAAAGTAGGGCTTTTTGTCAAGCATTTCATCAGCGTATTTTTTCGCCTGGTTATAATCTCCCAACTTTATATAAAGCTGTGTCATATTATCCAAAATTACAGGGTCATCACTGTTGTAATCATAAGCTTCTTTATTGTAGTTTACTGCCTTTCTTACACTGTCCTTTAAAAGGTAAAGGTAACCAAGTGATCCGTAAGTTACTGTGTTTGTATAGTGAACAGTAATATCTTCAAGTTCTGCAATGGCTTCATCTATTCTGCCTGTTTTGGAAAGAAACACCGCATATTCAGAACGGATTTTAAGGCGAAGTTCGGGCTTTAAGCCTGCCTTTAAGAGTTTTGCGTAAATTTCTTCTGCTTTTTCTACCTTACCCTCACGCATAAGATAAAATGCGTAGGTTTCCATCTGTCCGATGTTCATTCTATGTTTTTCAGCACGCTCAAACCAAGAAAGTGCTTTTTCGGGGTCTTTTGCGTATACTCTCTTTGCACGGGAAATGCAAAAATTTGAAAACCACTTGAAATATGCGTAAATCAACAGTATTAGTATTGCACCAATACCTACAAACACATTAACTGTAAACGCATTATAAACGATGTAAATTGCCAAAATAGCTAAAATAAATGTCATAATGATTTCCTTTCTAATTAAGCGCACGATACATTTCTTTTGCGCCGTCTTTTGTCACATGTTCTGCCACTTGTAAAACCTCAAACTTGGAGGTTTTTTCACCAAAACGAAGTTCTATAACATCACCGATTTTCACATCATATGACGCTTTAACAACCGTGCCGTTTACAGAAATTCTTCCTGCATCGCAGGCTTCGTTTGCCAATGTACGGCGCTTTATAATTCTTGAAACTTTTAAGTACTTATCTATTCTCATAATTACCTCTTATTTGGCTACAAAGCCTACTTTTTTATATACTTTTCGGAGTGTTTTGTTTGATAAGTAATTTGCAATTTCTGCACCTTTTTTGTAAACACTTTCAACATAAGCTTTGTCTTTTGACAATCTATCAAACTCTGCCTGAAGTGGCTTTAATGCAGATACTACAGCCTCACCTACTGCCATTTTAAAGTCACCGTAACCACAGCCTTCAAACTCACGCTCTGATTCTTCGATTGTTTTGTTTGTAACAGCCGAATAAATTGACAAAAGGTTTGTTACACCCGGTTTTTCAGGGGCTGCCTTAATTGTATTGTCAGAGTCTGTCACAGCACGCTTGAACTTTCTCATAATGGTGTCGGGGTCGTCTAACAGTCTTACAAAACCGTTGGGATTGGGATCGGACTTTGACATTTTCATTTCAGGTGTCTGTAAGCTCATAATACGCTTACCTACTTTTGGAATGTAGGCTTCAGGTACTGTTAATGTATCGCCATAAAAATGGTTAAAGCGGTTAGCAATATCACGAGCCAATTCCACATGCTGAAGCTGGTCGTGACCAACAGGAACTAAATCTGCCTGATAAGCTAAGATGTCCGCCGCCATAAGTATGGGATATGTAAAAAGACCTGCGTTTATATTGTCTTCGTGTTTTCTTGATTTTTCTTTAAACTGTGTCATACGGGAAAGTTCGCCCATCTGTGTGTTACAGCTTAAAACCCAGGAAAGTTCTGCGTGAGTGCTTGCGTGGGACTGGATAAACAGACAGGATTTTTCAGGGTCGATACCTGCTGCCATGTACTGCATCAAAACTTCCAAAGTTCTGCGTCTTAAATCTGCAGGTGTCTGGCGCACAGTGATTGCGTGCATATCCACGATACAATACAAACACTCGTAGTCATCCTGAAGATTTACCCAGTTTTTGATAGCTCCTATATAATTACCCAGGCTCAAATCCCCTGAGGGCTGAATACCTGAAAATATTCTCTTCTTTGTTTGTTCCATAATTATCACCTATTATATGTTATAAAATTTCTTTGCGTTTTCCAATGTGATTTTTGTCAACTCTTCGTAAGACATTCCCCGAAGCTCTGAAATTTTCATTGCTGTGTACTTTACATTGGCAGGATTGTTGCGCTTGCCACGGAACGGCTCCGGTGTAAGGTAAGGACAATCTGTTTCTATTAAAAGTTTATCCAACGGTACACTTGACGCCACAGCCTGAGCTTTGGGTGCATTTTTAAATGTGACTGTGCCGGCTAAAGACACATACATTCCCAAGTCCGTTACTTGTCGTGCCATCTCGGCACTTCCGGAAAAACAATGCATAACACCGTTATAGTATCCTACCTCTTTAATAATTTCTAATGTATCAGCGTGAGCATCACGGTCGTGAACTATAAAGGGAAGATTAAGTTTTTTTGAAAGTTCCAGTTGCTTTTTGAACCAAAGTTTTTGGGCTTCCTCATCTGTGTCGTCATAGTGATAATCAAGACCGATTTCACCAATTGCAACTACTTTATCATACTTTGAAAGTTCTTCTAACTCTTCCAAATCAGCATCAGTCATTTGTGCCGCCTCGTGAGGATGGACTCCTACTGCTGCGTAAATAAAGTCGTACTTTTTGGCTAACTCCACACTTTTTCGCGAGCTTTCCATATCAGCACCTATATTTACTACATAGGACAACCCTTCACACTTTAATGACTCTATTACAGTTTCACGGTCAATATCAAATTTTTCATCATCCAAATGTGCATGAGAATCAAAAAGCATTACTATTCCTCCGGTATGTAACCTTCATCATCTATCAAATCATCACCAAGATACGCCGCTACCGCAAGCCTGTCACAGCGCTCGTTCTTGGGGTTACCTGCGTGTCCCTTAACCCAGTGAAGCTCTACATTATGTTCATCCAAAAGAACTAAAAGTTGCTCCCAAAGGTCAACATTTACTGCTTTGTCTTTTTTATTACGCATCCAGTTGTTGGCTTCCCATTTGTAAACCCATCCCTCACGAATCGCATCAATCACATACTTGCTGTCGGAGTAAAGGTTTACATTACAAGTTTCCTTTAATGTGGACAATCCCTCAATCACCGCCATAATTTCCATACGGTTATTGGTAGTTAAACGAAATCCGCGAAAGCCTTCTTTTTCGTGACCGTTATAACTTAAAATAAAGCCATAACCCCCTGGCCCTGGGTTGCCGCTACAGGCACCGTCTGTATATAAATCTACTGTTTTAAGACCTTTTTCAAACATCCTTTTCTCCTAGCTTAACAATTACAGTATCAATAAGTTTTTTAAGGTTTTCTTCTATATTGCCCGAAATCACGCAAGCAGCAGCCGACTTGTGTCCGCCGCCACCAAAAGCGCTGGCAACCTCTGATACATCTATTACATCTTTTGTTCTGAGGCTTACTCTTTTGGAGTTTTCGTCACGGTCTTTGACTAAAATCGACGCCTCCACTCCCTCTAAATTCAAGGGAATATTAGGAAGCTCGTCAACATCGTCGTAGGTTAAGCCAAATTGTGCCAAAAACTCCCCAGAGCAATCAAGAACAGCTACTCTGCCGTTAAAATAAAGCTTCACACGCTCTGTTGCAGCGCCCAAAAACATCATTTTTTCACGCTTTACTGTATCGTAAATGATAGTTGTAATTTTGCGGTGGTTAATGCCGCTGGCTAAAACCTCCGCCGCTATTTTAAAGGTTTTGGGGCTTACATTTGAAAACTTAAAATGACCTGTGTCGGTGGACATTCCTGTGTATATTGCCTCATACGCCTTTTGGGGAACATCCTTTGTAATCAGGTTCACCAACTGATAGACAATCTGTGCAGTTGCAGCCGCGTCCGGCTCATTGTAGTAAAGCTCACCGAAGGCGTCACCTGTTTTATGGTGGTCTATACACAAAAGGCAGGGGATTTTTTTGCAAGCTTCGGAAGTAGCTCCAAGTCTTGAATATTCGCCGCAATCCAGAACTATTGCACAATCAGCACAGCTTTGTGTATTTTCATCTGCAATCTGGTAGTCTGTACCTAAAAAGTTAAACTTTTCAGGCATAGGCTTTTCCAGATAAATTGTCGCTTTCTTTCCGATTGCCTCAAGGGCATATTTCACCGCAAATGATGAGCCAAGGGCATCGCCATCGGGATTCTGATGAGTAAAGATTGCAATATGCGCTGCTTTTTTCAATCTTTTGGCAATTTTTTTAAGCATTATTTGCCTCCCTTTAAGAGCTCATTTATTCTTGCGCCATGCTCTATTGAATCGTCTGATTTATAAATGATTTCGGGAGTGTATCTTAGATTCAGTCTGTGACCTAATTCACGGCGAACAAAGCCCGCTGAATTCTTCAATGCCGCCAGTGCATTTTTCTTGACTTCTGTGTCACCAAAAATGCTTACATAGACTGTAGCATAGCGTAAATCCTGTGTAACCGACACCGAAACCACGCTTGTCATCATGGGGATTCTGGGGTCTTTTAAATCGCGCAAAATATCACTCATTTCGCGCCTTACCTCTTCATTTATTCTGTTAATACGGTTTGTTGCCATATTTTACTCCTTTTATCTTTCTACTTCTACCATCTTGAAGCCTTCAACAACGTCGCCTTCCTTGATGTCGTTGAATCTTTCGATAGAAAGACCGCATTCGTAACCTGAGTTTACTTCCTTAACATCATCCTTGAAGCGCTTTAAGGATGCAAGCTCGCCCTCGTGAACGATGATGCCGTCACGAACAATACGAACCTGTGTATTTCTTGTGATTGTACCGTCTGTAACATAACAGCCTGCGATAGTACCAACACCTGATACCTTGAAGGTCTGACGGATTTCCGCATGACCTGTAACTTCTTCTTTGTATGTGGGGTCAAGCATACCCTTCATAGCAGCTTCGATTTCTTCGATTGCTGTATAGATTACACGGTAAAGTCTAATATCTACGCCCTTATCCTCAGCAGAGATGAGCGCACCTGCATCGGGGCGAACATTAAAGCCTACGATAATAGCACTTGAAGCATATGCAAGCATTACATCAGATTCACGAACAGCACCAACGCCTGAGTGAATTACTTTAACTCTTACCTCGTCATTTGAAAGTCTTTCCAATGACTGCTTAACAGCCTCAACAGAACCCTGAACATCGGCCTTGATTACGATGTTTAAGTCCTTAATCTGACCTTCCTGAACTTTGTTAAAGAAGTCGTCAAGTGTTACAACATTGCTTGATGTAAGTTTTTCTTCTTTAATCTTCTGCTTTCTTGCTTCAATTACCTGTTTTGCCATTCTTTCGTCGTCTACCGCGTAGAAGATTTCTCCACCCTCAGGAACTGAGTCAAGACCTAAAATCTCAACAGGAACTGAAGGACCTGCTTTCTTTACAGCCTTACCCTTGTCATCAAACATCGCTCTGATGTGACCAAAGGATGTACCGACAACAACTGTGTCGCCTGCTTTTAGTGTACCATTCTGAACGAGAATTGATGCAACAGGACCACGGCCCTTGTCAAGCTTTGCTTCGATAACTGTACCTTTTGCGCGTCTGTTGGGATTAGCCTTTAACTCTCTCATATCAGCAACCAAAAGTACCATTTCAAGTAAATCTTCTATGTTCATTCTGAGCTTTGCTGAGATTTCAACACAGATTGTGTCACCGCCCCAATCCTCGGGAACTAAGCCGTGTTCTGTTAATTCCTGCTTGATACGGTCAGGGTTTGCGCCTTCTCTGTCAATTTTGTTAATAGCTACTACGATACCTACATTGGCAGCTTTAGCATGGTTTATTGCTTCAATTGTCTGAGGCATAATACCGTCGTCCGCTGCAACAACGATAATTGCAATATCTGTAACCTGAGCACCACGGGCACGCATTGCTGTAAACGCTTCGTGACCGGGAGTATCTAAGAATGTAATTTTTCTGTCGTTAACTCTTACACGATATGCACCGATGTGCTGTGTAATACCACCTGCTTCGGTATCAATAACATTTGTACTTCTGATGGCGTCGAGAAGTGATGTTTTACCGTGGTCAACATGACCCATTACAACTACAACAGGTGAACGGGGCTCAAGCATTTCCTCTGTATCTTCAAAATCGTTAAAGAGAATGTCCTCTCTGGTTAAGATAATTTCCTTTTCAACAATCGCGCCGAAATCTTCTGCAATCAACGATGCGGTTTCATAGTCTACACTCTGTGAAATAGACGCCATAACACCTAACATCATAAGCTTTTTGATTACTTCCGTTGCAGGAACCTGTAATCTTTCTGCAAGCTCGCCTACGCCGATTTCATCAGGAATCTTAACTGTGATAGGACCTTTTTTAACTTTTTCTTCTTTTTTAGACTTTTCTTTGTTTTTAACCTGATTGTTATCTCTGAGCTTATCCTTGCCCTTCTTTAATTTCTGCTTTTTAACGCCGTCGTCAGAAACATTTTCAGGGATTAATTCCTCGATAACTTCATCGTCAATTTTATTTAAGTCAACAACAGTCTGGCGTGTGTCAACATGGCGAACCTTTCTGCCGATAGGCTCGTCGATTTTTGAAGTAGCTTCTGCCGCTTCTGTTGTTTCGCCCTTTGCTTTTTTCTTCTTTTCCGGTTTTGGAGCTGCTACTTCCTTAACCTTTGCAAATACAGGAATCTCCACCTTGCCGTCATAGGCTTGAGTCAAACGCTCAAACAAAACATCTAACTCCTCCTGCTCCAACGAACTCATATGGTTTCTTGTGGGGAAATCAAATCCCGACATAAGTCCAATAATCTCTTTAGAGTTTGAATCGAGCTCCTTTGCAAGCTCGTGTACTCTTACTTTTGCCATATACGCCACCTCCGATAAATTGTGTCCATGCGGTTTATTTTGCCGCAATATATCTTTTTTTATTTATTATCAAGTTTTTTTAATATTGCATCTGCAAAGCCTTTGTCCGTTATGCAGATAACACTTTTTGATTCTTTGCCGGTGTATTTTCCCAGCTCTTCTTTTGTGCCATAAATTATTGATTTACATTCGTAGTTTTCAGAAATGCCTGTAAGTCGTTTTGTTGACTTTTCCGATGTGTCAGTGGCTATTACCACCAACCAGCCATAGCCTTCCTGCAGAGTTTTTGTTGTTAAAAACTCTCCTGTTTTTACCTTGCCTGCCTTTGTTGCAAGGCTTATGAGATTCAAAATTTTGTCCATCTCATTCTCCTTTTAGTAAATCATAAATTTCATCAGGAACACGCATTCTGAATGCCCTGTCTAAAACACGCTTTTTTATAAGGTCTTCTGAATTTTTACACTTACAGCACACATACGCACCCCTGCCGTCTTTTTTGTGAGTTGTGTCTATTGAAAAATCTTCGCCATTTTTAACTATACGTAAAAGCTGGGATTTTTCGTACTTCCCACGGCAAAGTACGCATGTTCGTTCCGGTTTATGTCCCAAAGCTTACGCCTCCGCTTTAATATCAATTTTCCAGCCTGTGAGTTTGGCAGCAAGTCGTGCATTCTGACCTTCCTTACCGATAGCAAGTGAAAGCTGACCGTCGGGAACTACAACACTCGCTGCGTGTTCTTCCTCAGAAACCTCACAGCTAACAACATCTGAAGGACTCAGAGCTGCTGAAATATACTCTGCAGGGTCTTCGCTGTATTTAATAATGTCAATCTTTTCACCATTTAACTCATCGCAGATAACCTGAACTCGTGAGCCGCGCTGACCTACGCAAGCACCAACAGCATCAACATTTTCGTCCTGTGAGTAAACTGAAATTTTAGATCTTGAGCCTGCTTCTCTTGAAATTGACTTGATTTCAATTACGCCGTCTGCAATTTCGGGCACTTCCTGTTCAAACAATTTCTTAACCAATGCAGGATGTGTTCTTGATAAAATAATCTGTGGGTTGTTTGCCACCAGCTTAACTTCTGCAACATAGAACTTCATTCTGGAGCCCGGTGTGTAGTATTCACCTGCAATCTGCTCGTTAGCAGGCATAATTGCCTCTGTATCGCTGCCAACCTGAATGAAAACAACCTTGCCTTCATTCTTTGTGATTAAACCTGTAACCATTGAATTTTCACGGTCACGGTACATTGTGATTACCTTGTCGCGTTCAGCCTCTTTAATACGCTGAACTACAACCTGCTTTGCAGTTTGAGCTGCAATTCTGCCAAAAGATTTGGGTGTAACTTCGTAGTTTACAATATCACCCAATGAGTATGTTGCGTTGATTTCTTTTGCCTCATCAAGAGAAACCTCTTGATTTGCATCTTCTACAACTTCTACAACTGTTTTCTGCTGGTAAACCTTGATTTCACCAGTTTCTTTATCAATTGTAACCGCTACATTCTGTGCGTGGTCGTAGTTTTTCTTATAAGCTGTTATAAGTGCAAATTCTATTGTTTCCAATAAAGATTCGCGGCTGATATTTTTGTCCTCGGCAAGTTCTGTTAAAGCCTGCATAAATTCCTGATTCATTTTGTTAATTCCTCCAATTTTAAAACTCAACGGTGAGTCTTAATGATGATATTTTATTTTTAGGAAATGACATTTCATTTCCGTCGATTTCTAATTTTAAATTTTCGTCGTCGTAACCTATGAGCTTAGCTGTAAATTCCTTCAAGCCGTCAATAGCCGCAAAAAGCTTAACATCTACATTTTTGCCCATGCAAGCATCAAAGTGAAAATCATACTTGATTGCGCGGTCCAACCCTGCCGACGACACCTCCAACATATATTCCTGAGGTATTGGGTCTTTATCATCGAGCACATCGCTCAGTGCGCGGCTGACTTCTTCGCAGTCAGAAATGCCTATACCGCCCTCTTTGTCAAGAAAAATTCTTAACACATATGACGGGCCTTCTTTTTTAAATTCAATATCCCAGAGGTAGATTTCCCTGCCCTCTATAATGGGATTTAAAAGCTTTATAACTTCCTGTTCGGTTTTGTTGTATGCCATACAATATCCCCTTATTTAATTTTTTACAGATAATGCGAAAGAGTGGGAACCACGCCCACTCTTTCTAACCACAATATCCACTATTAACATTATAACAAATACAACATTAAAATGCAAGTACTTTTAACAACTTTTTTTCAACTTGCAAAACTTTTTTACAGGTGAAACTTATGTATAATTGGTACTAAAAACATTGCAGTTTTTGCTAAACTATTCTCCCTTGTGTTTAGCAAAGCATTCGCTGCAGTATACAGGACGGTCTTCTTTGGGTTCAAAGGGAACCTGAGCTTCTTTACCGCATTCTGCACAAATTGCAGTGTGCATTTCTCTGTTCTGTCTGATGCTGTTTTTTCTTGCAATTCTGCATTCTTTGCAGCGGCTGGGTTCGTTTTCAAAACCCTTTTCAGCATAGAATTCCTGCTCGCCTGCTGTGAATACAAATTCAGCACCACAGTCTTTGCATACGAGTGTCTTGTCTTCGTACATTAAAAATCCCTCACTTTGAAAATAAATAAATCTATTGAAAGCTAAACAAGCTTACAACCAACACAACTAAATATATTTTTCTATTTTTTTCTTGATTCTAAACAATGCGTTATCAACCGCTTTGGGTGATTTGTTTATAAAGTCCGCAATTTCTTTGTACGAAAGTCCGGACAAATAGTAACCTAAAACCTCTGACTCAAAGTCCGATAATACGCTGTTGATTTTATTCTTCATGCCCTGAGCCGCCTCTCTTTCAATAATGAGGCTTTCAGGATTTGTGTTTTGTACATCTATTAACTTTGAAGAAATCGTATCCGGCTCGTCGTCAGATGTATGGATTGAAACATAATGATTAAGGGGCGAGTTTTTCTTTCTTGTGGAAGATTTCACCGCCGATATCATTTGTCGCACTATGCAAACCTCTGCAAAAGTTTTAAAGTTTGCAAGCTTGTCATCCCTGTAAGATTTAATTGCCTTATAAAGGCCTATAAAGCCCTCCTGAATTAAGTCATCACGCTCGCCGCCTGCCATAAAATACGGCAAGGAGCGCACTTCAATAAAATCTTTATATTTGCCCACGATGTATTCCGCAGCGCCCTTATCACCACTTTGGGCAATGGCTACTACCTCTTCATCGGTGAGTTTTTCATAATTTGTTTTAGTGTTCAAATTACTTCTCAATCCTTTAAATATGTATACACTTATACATATACAAATACATTATATTTCATTTTCTGTAATTAGTCAACGAATTTCGTGCTCGATTGTGCATTTTCGTTGATTGTTACCATTATCCCCTTTCTAATTTGTGCAATATGCACATAAATTCCTGAGGAAGTTGGCTGTTAAATTCCACATATTCATTCGAAGCGGGGTGTATAAACCCCAATTTTTTTGCGTGCAAGAGCTGACCGCAAATGTTATTTTGCTCGGCAAGTTTATCTTTTTTAAGTCCGTATACGGGGTCACCCACTATCGCCTTGCCCACGCTTTTTAAATGGGCGCGTATCTGATGAGTTCTGCCTGTTTCAAGAACACATTTTAAAAGTGTGTAGCCTGTGTATCTTTTCTCGACAAAAAAATGGGTTACTGCTTCTCTGCCACCTTTTACACCTGCAAGCATTTTCTTGCGGTCCTTTGGGTCGCGCCCTATGGGCTTGTCCACCGTGAACTCGTCCTCTTTCACACCGCCAACAACAAGACAATAGTATTCTCTGGTCATACTATGTTCTTTAATTTGCTCCGATAAAGAAAGGTGCGCACTGTCGTTTTTAGCTACTACCAAAATTCCGCTGGTGTCTTTGTCTATTCTGTGAACAATACCTGGGCGTATTACACCGTTAATTGCCGAAAGCTTGCCCTTTGTGTGAAACATAAGGGCATTAACCAAAGTACCGTCGGGATTTCCTGCCGCAGGGTGTACAACCATTCCCTGAGGTTTGTTCACTACTATAATATGCTCATCCTCGTACACAATATCTAAGGGTATGTCCTGAGGAATCGCGTCTACAACACGAGGCTCAGGTAATATAACCTGAACCTCGTCTTTATCTTTTATCTTATATTTTTTTGTTTCTTTGTTACCATTTACGCATACATTTCCTTCTTCCAACAGCTTTTGAGCACCCGAGCGCGTAATATCACCTTTTTCGGACAGAAAAACATCCAGTCTTGCGCCAATATCTTCTTTTTCTGCTACGAAAATAAGCATACTACTTCTCCTTTTTGTCACTAAAGAAAATTACATAAATAACAAAGATTATTGCGCCTACTGTTATAAAACAGTCAGCAATATTAAACACCGGAAAGTCAATAAGAGTAAAGTCGAAAAAGTCAATTACATAACCCAACCTTACACGGTCAATCAGATTTCCCACAGCACCGCCTATCATAAAGGTTACACCTGTTACCAACAGACGATTTGTAGGTCTTTTTACCACCATATAAGTAACCGCCGCTACGATAACAACAAATGTAACAACAGTCAAAAGCCATGTGTGGTCTGAAAATATACCCCAGCCGGCACCGGGATTTTCAACATAAGTAAAGTGAAAAACATTTTCCCATAGAGGAAGTGTTTTCACACTTTGCAAAAGACCGGCGGCAAAAAACTTTGCCGCCTGGTCCAAAATTGTAATCAACAATATACCTGTAAAAAATGGTATAAGCAATTTTTAAGTCCTCCTTAGGAAAGAACGGAAGCACATCTTGCACACAATGTGGGATGAGCACTGTCCTTGCCAACAGAATCTGAGTGAATCCAGCAACGCTCACATTCAGCACCCGTAGCTACCTTAACTGCTACCTTGATACCTGTTTCACCTGCTGCCAAGTTTTCGGGAGCTTCATCAAGTGCTGAAACTTTAGCGTCTGATGTGATGAAGTAAGTTGATAGCTCAGCTTCCATTTCCTTTAACAGTTCATAGTATGAACCCTCAGCGAAAATTTCAACCTCAGCACCTAAAGATTTACCGATGATTTTAGCACCACGAGCTTCTTCCAATGCTTTTGCAACATCGGCTTTCGCCATCATAAGTCTATCCCACTTTGATTCAAACACATCGTCGTAGAGTTCGGGCGTGGGTTTTGGCATATCATTTAAGATGATGTAATCTTTCTTATCGTTTGCTGTGTGAGGCATACTCTGCCAGATTTCTTCACTGGTGAATGCAAGCACAGGGGCAAGCATTCTTACCAACGAGTCGAGCACCTTGTACATTACTGTCTGTGCTGCACGGCGAGCTACACTGTCTGATTTTTCAGCATAGAGTCTGTCTTTTATAACATCTAAATAGAAGTTACTCATATCAACGATACAGAAGTTATGAATAGCGTGCTGAACAATGTGGAACTCGTAGTTTCTGTAAGCGTCTAAAACTTTTTCTGTAAGCTTTGAAAGACGGATTAATGCCCACTTGTCAATATCCAGCATTTCATTAACATCAACCATATCTATTTCAGGATTGAAGTCATTGATATTACCTAAGATGTATCGCGCTGTATTTCTTATCTTTCTGTATGATTCTGACAACTGCTTTAAGATGCCATCAGAAATTCTCATATCTGTTTTGTAGTCTGCTGATACTACCCAAAGACGGAGTAAATCTGCACCGTACTTATTGATAATATCCTGAGGGCTGATACCGTTGCCCTTGGACTTTGACATTTTTTCGCCAGTTTCATCAACGATCATACCGTGTGTGATAACTGCCTTGTAGGGAGCTTCACCTCTTGCTGCAACAGATGTTAACAGCGATGACTGGAACCAACCTCTGTACTGGTCGTTACCCTCTAAGTAAAGGTCGGCAGGGAAACGAAGTCCCTTCTTAACATCTAAAACACCTGAGTGTGATGAACCTGAGTCGAACCAAACATCCATGATGTCTTTTTCCTGTGTGAATGAAGTACAACCACACTCACACTTTGTACCTGCAGGTAAGATGTCGGACGGGTCTGTTTCGTACCAAGCTGTTGAACCTTTTTCGCCAAAGAGTTTAGCTACTGCTGCGATTGATTCTTCGGTAATCAATTCCTTACCGCAATCTGCGCAGTAGAATATCGGAATGGGAACACCCCATGTTCTCTGTCTTGAAATACACCAGTCACTTCTGTCTACAACCATACCTGTGATACGGTCTTCACCCCATTTGGGAATCCAGCGAACACCCTTGATTGCTTCTACTGCTGCGTCTTTGATGTCGTCAACTGACGCAAACCACTGCTCTGTTGCGCGGAATACGATAGGCTTGTGACATCTCCAGCAGTGAGGATACTGGTGGATAATATCTTCTATTGCATAAAGTGCATTTACTTCTTTTAATTTTTCGATAATTTTAGCATTTGATTCTTCGTAGAAGAGCCCTGCGAATTCGCCTGCTAATTCGTTTAAGTAACCCTTACCGTCAACGGGAACGATAATCGGGATTTCTTTATAGTTTCTGCAAGCAACATAGTCCTCTGCACCGTGACCGGGAGCTGTGTGTACACAACCTGTACCGGCATCTAATGTTACATGGTCACCAACAATAACTAAAGATTCACGGTCAATGAATGGGTGCTGACAACGGATAAGTTCTAATTCCTTACCTGTGTACTGTGCAACAACCTCGTAGTCGGAAATTTCGCCTGCTGCAAGTACATTTTCAATAAGCTCGTGAGCTAAAACATAGTACTCACCGTTTGCCTTAACCAAGCTATAAGTAAAATCAGGGTTCAAAGCAATAGCTACATTACCGGGAAGTGTCCATGTTGTTGTTGTCCAAATTACGAAGTAAATGTCTTTTTTGTCGATACCTGTATCTGCAAAAACGCCATTGTCTTCAGAAACTCTAAACTTAACATAGATTGAGCTTGTCTTGTCCTCTTCGTATTCGATTTCAGCTTCGGCAAGAGCTGTTTCACAGTCTGTACACCAGTAAATGGGCTTTAAGCCTTTGTAGATGTAGCCTTTTTTTGCCATTTCTCCAAAGATTTCAACCTGTTTTGCCTCAAATTCGGGAGCAAGTGTTAAATATGAGTTATCCCAGTCGCCGAGGGAACCCAAACGCTTAATCTGTGACTTTTGGTTTTCTACCTGAGAAAGCGCAAAATCGCGACACATATCACGAAATTTTACAATTCCTGCTTCGTGTCTGTTAACGCCAAGCTGTTTGATTGCCTGACGCTCAATGGGCAGACCGTGTGTATCCCAACCATGAATGTAGGGAGCACAGAAACCGTCCATATTCTTAAATCTTGTGATAACATCTTTTAATGTTTTGTTAAGTGCGTGGCCCATATGCATATCGCCATTTGCATAAGGGGGGCCGTCGTGAAGTATGAAAAGGGGCTTGCCTTCATTGTTTTCCATCAATTTTTCATACATATTTTCGTCTTGCCATTTTTTAAGTATTTCAGGTTCTCTCTGAGGCAAGTTTGCTCTCATTGAAAACTCGGTACTTGGCAAATTAAGGGTTTTGCCGTAATCTTCTGCCATTGGTCTTTCTCTCCTAACTGTTTTATAGCTTCAAAGCTTATCAAGCTTCGTCTTCTTTAATATCAAGGCGGATTGTTTCAGATTCAATAACTTTTGTTTCCGAGTCCGCTTTTTTTACTTCTTTAACTACTTCAGGCTCAGCTGTGGGTATTTCGTCAAGCATACTGAGGTATGTATTTAAAACCGTGCGAAGCTTTGCTCGCAAGAGTGTGTTTCTGCCTTCGATTTCTGCAGTTTCGCGGTTTAACTCCTGAATACGGGCATCAAGTTCGTTCATTATTTCCTGGGCACGAACCTTAGCTTCCCTCACGATTGTATCTGCCTGTTCGTGAGCGTTTCTAAGGATTTCTTCGCTGGTACGCTGTGCGGAAATTATGGCGCTACGCATTGTTTCTTCCATTTCTTTATAGTTTTCAACAGAGTCGGTCAAAATTGCATTTTTATCCTTTAAACCTGCATTTTCACGGTAAATTTTTGCATAATCAATTGACAGCTCGGTCAAAAAAGTTTCAACCTCATCAATATCATAGCCGCGGAAACCTTTTTTAAACTCCTTGTTTTCTAAATCTACAGGCGTAATCATAATTCCCCATCCTTTCAATATTTAAATATATTTTTTGATTTCAAGTATCATGCGTCCTTTTCGTGTTTCTCCAAGGGCGCTCTCCACAACAAATCTTCCGTAGTGACGCACGGAAATAACATCGCCTGTGGCGAGCTTTTTGTCGGGGTTGTTTTCCACTGTAAAATTCACATTCACATTTTCAGCCGCAATACTCTTTGAGGCTTCAGACCGTGACATACGGCAAACTGCAGACAGCACAGCATCAAGTCGTGCCGATGACACAATCACCTTAAGCATTTCAAATTTATGCTTCAGGGAAAATGTTTTATCGTCAGGACAAATAGAAACCTCCACCTTTTGTCTGCCAACAGTTTTTAAGTTATACAAAATGTACTCAGCCGCCGTGCTTTCGCA
>Ga0233360_1000048_pt1 | contig 36616 bp, 33 predicted proteins | sample ElkDunMinimDraft_20_FD_180671 | JGI IMG/M metagenome (GOLD analysis project Ga0233360, IMG submission 180671) | Fecal eukaryotic communites from dung pellets of Tule Elk in California, USA - Elk Dung A0 | ecosystem: Host-associated > Mammals > Digestive system > Large intestine > Fecal | place...
ATGACACATATCAATATATATATAGGCGACACGCTGAGGAGGCACACGAGCACCATCGACGCTATCCAAACCATCCACGACCACCAGCGCATCTTGGTAGCCTTGAGCATGTCGATCATGGGGACACGATAAGTGCCACCACGACGGGGCGGAGGCTTTAGAGGCCTAAAGGAGTCCTTAGTAGCCATGAGGCAGAGAACCTTCTTTCGTTTCCATGTGAATAGAATTGGGGCTGACCATACCTGGCCAGCCCCACCTGTCTGCTATCTTTTAATCGTTTAGATCATACGCACAAACACCTCGATGGCCTGATACTCGGCCATGCCAAGCTTGTCGTACTGGCGGGCAGTGTTTTGTGTGCGGTCTTCGGCACGTTGCCAGAACTCGCGATGGTCTTCACCGGGGAAGGGCACGATGTCCTTCTGCGAGAGATGGCGGAAGATGGCGTGACGCTTCTTGATGAGCTCGTCGGGGCTGAGAGGCACGGCCATGTCTACCATGCCGAGATCCCATTCCTGCCATGCACCACGGTAGAGCCAGATGTGGCACTCCTTGGCCCAATCATCATTCTGCACCACCTCCCAGGCTCCAAGCACAGCCTCGATACATACGCGGTGTGTACCATGAGGGTCGGTGAGGTCGCCTGCAGCATATATCTGATGAGGCTTGACCTCGCGGAGCAGCTTTACCACGATTTCAATATCGGCATCGCCAAGTTCGCCCTTCTTGATACCGCCCGTCTCGTAGAAGGGGAGGTTGAGGAAGTGAGCGTTGGTCTCGTCGTTGAGGCCGAATGAGCGCACGGCAGCCTTGGCCTCGGCGCGACGGATGGCTCCCTTGAGGTTGAGCAGTGCACGGGGCTCGGGCTCGCCCTCTACCTTGTTGGCAATAATCTGGCGCACCTCATCGTAGCGGTCGGCAAAGCCAATCTCGCGTGCGGTATCCATGTGCTGCACCACCACATCATCGTATACAGCTACGTTGCCCGAGGTCTCGTAGGCCACATGCACATCGTGACCTTGCTCTACAAGGCGGATGAAGGTACCACCCATGGATATCACATCATCATCGGGGTGCGGAGAGAATATGAGTACACGCTTGGGGAAGGGAGTTGAGGGCACGGGACGTGTGCTGTCATCGGCATTGGGCTTGCCACCAGGCCAACCGGAAATGGTGTGTTGCAAGTCGTTGAACACCTCGATATTGACCTTATCGTAAGTCTTGCCCAGGCTATCGAGCATCTCTGACAGTGAGTTCTTGATATAGTCCTGATAGGTAAGCTTGAGGATGGGCTTATCCACCTTGTTGCAAAGCCAGATGACGGCCTTGCGTACCAACTTCTTACTCCACTCGCACGAGCCTACCACCCAAGGAGACTCTACACGGGCGAGCTTGTCACCGGCAAATTCGTCAATGACCACTTCGATATTGGGATGAGCCTGCAGCAGGCTGGCGGGTATCAGTTCGGTATCTTCACCTTCCACGACCTTCTGGATTACCTCGGCCTTGTTCTCGCCCCAAGCCATAACCACAATCTTCTTGGCTTTCATAATAGTGCCGATACCCATAGTGATGGCCATGGTGGGCACCTCTTTCTCTTGTGAGAAGAATTTGGATTGTATCTTGCGAGAGTTGAGACTAAGCTGCACAAGGCGTGTGCGTGATTTCTCGTACGAGCCGGGCTCGTTGAAGCCGAGTTGTCCCTGCTCGCCTATACCGATAATCATAAAATCAACCTTGCCGGCCACCTCGTCGTACTGCTTGCAGTAGGCCGAGATGTCACTTACAGGTACTGTACCGTCGGGGATATGGATATTCTCGGGGAGGATGTCAATATGGTTGAGCAACTCCTCATGGATACGGAAGTTACGGCTCTGTTGATGATCGGGAGCGATGGGATAGAACTCATCAAGGCTCACTACAGCCACGTTCTTGAAGCTCACTTGTCCCTTTTGGTAGCGGGCAACCAATTCACGATAAAGACCCAGCGGGGTACGGCCGGTGGTGAGTCCCAACATAAAGGGTTTTGCTTCATTGTGTCCGTTGATGGCGGTTACAATCTGGTCGGCTACGTGTTGCACGCCCTTGTATTCAGTCTCGAAAATCTCGGTAGGAACTTTCTCGTAGCGGCAGATGATGTCACGAGGTACTCCAGTGGTAATCAGCCCACCGTCTTTGGGAAGTGTGTACTTACTTTTCATATTAGAATGCATTTAAAGGTTGTTATTAATTTGAGCCTCAAAGTTAGAAAAAGGCTTTGAGAAAACCTTAACTTTTAACGGTTTTTTTAGCGAAAACGACCATTGGCTTTTTCTATAAATTCATAGGGGTTTTCTATAACACAAAATACCCCTAAAAGCAAAATGCTTTCCAGGGGTATTTGTTCGTCCAACAACGGGTGTATATGTCTTTGTCAGATGCTGTATGTATCCTCCACAAGTTTGCCCATCGACCACACTCCACGAACATTCAGTTTGTCGTCGTAGACTACGATATCGGCATCCTTATCTTTCTGCAGAGAGCCCTTACGGTCATAGACATTCATAATCTTGGCCGGAGTCTCCGATGCCATGCGTATGGCATCCTCTAAAGGTATCTCTGCCTTTTGCACTAAGGTACGTATCAAACGATCCATAGTAGCCACCGAACCTGCAAGCGCAGAACGGTCTGAGAGTTTGCACACACCATCTTCGATGATTACTCGAGGGTCAAATGCGGATGTACTGTCACTGGCCGCACAAGCAAGCGCATCGGTGATGACGCAAGCCCGCTCTACTCCCTTGATGTGATGTATGAGGCGCAGGATGGTAGCAGGCACATGAACACCGTCAGCAACGACCTCTACCGTCATGTCTTCGTGCAGATAAATACTCTCTACCGTACCCTCATATTTATACTCACGACGCTTATGGAAACCCGGCATCGCATTGTAGAAGTGAGTAGCATGGGTGTAACCACTCTTGCGTGCGGCATGGATATCTTCATATTCGGCTTGCGTGTGTGCCACAGAAGCCAAGATACCCTTCTCGGTAATATATTTGCCAAACTGCATGGCACCCGGCAGCTCAGGCGCAGCATCCCAACGTTTGATACAATTCCACTTCTCTACCAAGGGGATATATTCCGTAGGGTCGGGATTCTTGATGTTCTCGGGAATCTGGCCACCCGCCATTGCCAAATTCAAATAGTGTCCCTCAAGGTGAAGGCCAAGCACAGGACTGTCAGGCTCTTTCATCAACTTCGTACACACTTCAGCTGCCGCCTCAATCATGGGCACTGTAGATGATGACAGGGTGGGGAAAATACTTGTGGTTCCATACTTCATGTGGGCAGCGATAGCACCACGGAAAGCCTCTTCCGTACCCTCCATAAAGTCACATCCTCCACCACCGTGTACGTGTATCTCCACTCCACCGGGTACGACGTACATACCTTTTGCATCAATAACCTCTGCGCCTATTACTGCAAGGTCGCAGTTGGTAACCTCTAAGATTTTGCTGTCGCGGATGATTACCGAGCCATCCTTAAGCCAGCCCTGAGGAGTCAGGATTCTGGCATTGATAATTTGTGTTAGCATTTATATGTTTTTATGGTTTGTATTTCTCACGTGAGAGTCAATGTCGTCACAAAGGTACAACTTTTTTCCATGAAAGTACCAAAAGGAGGTAAAGATTTCATTATCGAGGTAGTAGATGCCAACCAGACAAAGCAAATCTCATAAAAAGATAATTAGCGTAATCCACGTTTCTGACGCGCCCAAGGGATGATGCGCGATGCCTCCAGACCTTGTTCAAGGAACGAACGCATCTGTTGCATGTATGGAGCGGTATACTCAAAGAAGAGCTTATACCCCTCGCACAGGGTGTTGAGTCCCTTCTCGCCGCGTCTCGTGGTGGCAAAGCGGTGTTTGGGGCATTCGCCACGACACGCAAAGAGGTACTCGCACTTGCGACAGTCAGAGGGAAGTGCGTTGCGTTTCTCTATACCGAAGCGGAAAAGTTCGGGTTTGCGCTGCAGGTCGCGCAGATGCTCCACGCCAATATTACCGAGGCGATATTCGGGATACACGAAATGGTCACACATATACACGTCACCATTGTGTTCTACCACCAGTCCGTCGCCACACGTAGGGCAGAATGAGCACAACGAGGGCTGCACACCGCACCATTGCGCCAAGGTGATATCGAACAGTTGCACGAAGCGTTCACCCACATCCTGCACGACCCACTCGTCAAAAATATCGCACATGAATTTACCGAATGCCTTGGGGGTAATGCTCCAAGGAGCTATCATAGCTCCCGGTGTGCCAGGGGGGACAATGGCTGCTCGAGGTATCCTCCCGTTGCCTCCCGAGTGTGCCGGGCACCCTGAAGTCTCCGTCGAGAGCGTCTTCTCCACTACCGGCAAGAACTGCATATACCTGCTCACCGAGCGCATAAACAAGTATACCTCTCGTCCACGTCCTGCACAGCGGTCGTTGATGGTACTCAGCGTGTTATACTCCACACCATTGACAGCCATCATCTCTACAGCCCGCATCACGCGGTCGAAGGTAGGGTGCCCTCCCCTATCGCGACGGTAGGTATCGTGAATATCTTTGGGACCATCAAGCGATATGCCGATAAGGAAGTTGTTGCGGCGGAAGAAGTCACACCACTCCGCATTCACCAACAATCCGTTTGTTTGCAGCGAATTCTCTATTTTCTTCGTACCGCGATACTTTTCCTGTATTGCCACCGCTTTTTCGAAGAAATCAAGTCCCGCCAGCAGCGGTTCACCTCCGTGCCAGCAGAAGGTCACCACCGGCACCTGCACTGCTTCGATGTACTGGCTGATGTAACGTTCCAACAACTCATCGCTCATCCGCGGCTGATGCCCGCCATAGAGGTCGGCCTTACCTAAATAGTAACAATAGTCGCAATCGAGGTTGCACAACGATCCCACCGGCTTCACCATCGTGGTGAATGCCGTGGGGCGCATCAGTTTCTGTGCATCGGTGAAGTGTAGTGTTTGATTATGCATAATCCCATATCCTCTTAGAGGCTGAACTACGGTTCCTGATGACGTATGGGGTCATCGTACTGCTCTTGCAGGGCAACGAGTTTCTTCATCATGCGCTTGGTGATGCGCTCGGTACCGGGCTGTCCGTAGAGGTTGTTAAGCTCGTTGGGGTCGTTCTTGAGGTCGTAGAGTTCCCATGTGTCGATGTCGTTGTAGAAGTGGATGAGCTTGTAGCGCTCGTCACGCACACCATAGTGGCGCTTCACGGCATGCTCGGCAGGATACTCGTAGAAATGATAATAAAGGGCATCACGCCAATCGGTACGCTTGCCTTCAAGCAGAGGCAGGAACGACTCGCCGTGCATCTCCTCGGGCACCTCTACACCTGCAAGATCGAGGAAGGTGGGGCCGTAGTCGATGTTCTGCACGAGTTGGGGTATATCACCCTTCTTACCACCGGGAAGGCGCACGAGCAACGGCGTGCGGAACGACTCTTCGTACATGAAACGCTTGTCGAACCATCCATGCTCACCCATATAGAATCCTTGGTCAGAGGTATATACAATCATTGTATTTTCAAGCAGCCCCTCCCTCTCAAGGTAGTCGAGCACGATGCCGATGTTGCGGTCAACGGAGGTAATCACGCGCAAGTAGTCGCGCATGTATTGCTGGAACTTCCATTCGGCCAGTTCGTTGCCTGTAAGGTTGCGTGCCTTGAAATCGGCAATCACGGGATCGTAGTGACGATCCCAAGCGGCTTGCACCTCGGGGCGCATGCGCTGGCGGTACATCTCACGTCCCCAGCCTTCGTAGGAGCTGTGCAACTCGTTCTCGCGGTCGGCCATCTTGAGGTCATATACGATACTCATATCCTTGGCGATGCTCATCTGTTGCTGTTGGGCAGCGGTGCGGCCTTCGTAGTTGTCGTAGAAGGTTTCGGGCACGGGGAAATTTGAGTCGCTGAAGAGTTCAAGGTCACAGGTATCGGGCATCCAGGTGCGGTGTGGTGCCTTGTGGTGCAGCAGCAGACAGAAGGGCTTGGTCTGGTCGCGCAGACTGTCGAGCCAGTTGATGGCCACATCGGTCGTGATATTAGTGGCATAGCCCTCGCGCTGGATGCGCTCACCGTTGCGAATGAAGTAGGGGTCGTAATATTCTCCTTGGCCGATGAGGATGTCCCAGTAGTCGAAGCCCGTGGGGTTCGAGGCCAAGTGCCATTTGCCCACTACGGCAGTCTCATAGCCTGCCTGCTGGAGCAGCTTGGGGAAGGTGAGCTGTGAACCGTCGAAGCGAGTGCTGTTGTTGGTGAAACCATTGGCATGGCTGTGCTTGCCGGTGAGCATACAGGCGCGGCTCGGGCCACTGATGGAGTTGGCCACGAAGCTGTTGGTAAAGCGCACACCCTCATTGGCTATACGGTCGATGTTGGGCGTTTCAATGTAACGCTGGTCGTAGGCACTGATGGTCTGGTACGAGTGGTCGTCGCACATGATGAAGAGGATGTTCATCGGCTTCTCGGGTGCGGTAGCCTCGGCCTTCTTGTCGGCTCCGGCACAGGCGGTGAGGCTGGCGAGAGCCAGTGTTCCCAGTGCGGGAAGATTTCTGTTGCTAGTGTTGTTTTTCATCTTGTTTTTTCCAAGTGTTAGATTATCGGTGACAAAATTAGTGCAAGGCGAGCGAAAATGCAAGTTTACTTGCAATTTTCCGAGCCGCAGCCTAATTTCTTCTTTGCCTGCAAAGATTAAGGTACTGCAAACCGAGAGGAGAACAAAATAGATTTATTTAATTTTCCACTCTTTATTCTTTATACAACGCATTCACGGGATTCTCCCTCGCCGCCTTCCACGAGCGGGCAAGTACGATGGCGCTGGTGACAGCGAGCACAATGAGGAGGGCAAGGACGAAGACCCACCAGTAGAGCGGGATGTGGTAGGCATAGCCTTCGAGCCAGCGCGACATGATGAGATAGCTCACGGGCACGGCAAAGAGGAAGGCCACGCCCACCATACGGGCATATTGCATCACGAACATACGCAGTATCTCGCTTATCTGCGCTCCGTGTACACGGCGCAGGGCAATCTCGCGGCGGCGATACTGGGTCTCGAAGAACACGAGGCCGAAGACTCCCATCAGGGCGATGAGAATGGAGATGAGAGAGAACACGGTGATGAGGCGTGTGAGCTCCTTCTCCTTCTCATACTCGTGGCCCAGTTGCTCGTCGAAGAACTCTATTTGGACTTTCTTTGTATTGGGCGTGAGTTTGCGTATACTCTCCTCAATATGTGCCTTCACCGTCTCGAAGTCTGCATTCTCGGTGGTACGGATATAGAGTTGATGATAGTATTGGTCGAATCCAAGGACATAGAAACCTATCGGTCTGCTGGCATATTGCAATGGTTGCATCTTGACATCCTCGCAGAAGCCAGCCACTTCGGCCACACCAGTTTGCCATTTGATGCGGGTATCCATTGTGAGGTTGCACATTCGGCGTGCCGTCTCAGTATAAATGATGGTGCCATTGGGATTCTGCGCGTCGCGCGGCTCGAAGTTGCGGCCTTCGGTAATCTCTACACCCATCACTTCAAGGAAGTTTGGTGTTACTATCTGTATACCCATTATGACATCGCGGTTTTCATCTATCACTTCGCGTCCCCATCCTTGGCGTGCGCTCTCAGACACCATACGGTTCCACGAGAAGGTGACATCCTTGATCATCGGGTTTTCTTTGAGGAGCGACACTAATGTCGGACGGCTGGTGTCATCAGTTGCTGCTGCCGCATAGTCGTCCAGTACTACAGAGAGCAGATGTTCTCGGTTGAAGCCCATATCGTAGTTCATCATAAAGGAGTGTTGCAGTTTGATGAACATCGTGCAGATGATGAGCGCCAACGAGATGAAGAACTGCAAACTGAGCAATGCCGAGCGTAGATAACGACCTTTGGCCGTATTGCCAAACGAACCCTTGATAGCAAAGGCTGGCGGTACAGAGGTTATATAATAGGCAGGATAGATACTTGATACAATAGCAAGCACTACGCCTAAGCCAAGCATCATCAGCACTACGCTCCAGTTGTCCTCCAAAGCTATTGTAGTGGAGATGAAACGGCCGGCACTAACCTCGGGAGCTATCATAAAGATAATAAACGCTGCTAACAACAAGCCGAGAAATACCAAGCCGATGGCTTCGCCCACAAAGCCGAGGCGCAGACGGCGGGAGGTGCAACCAAAGACCTTCTCTGTATTCACGCGGCGTATGCGGCGCGGAACCATCGCCATAAAGAAATTAATGAAGTTTACAAAGGCAATGATTACGATAACCACACCAATGGCCAAGAGTGTGTAGGTGGTAGTGGCATTGCCCACCTTATTGCGCTCGTTGTCTCCATTCTCAGAAAAATGGATCTTATCCACTGGAGTCAGATGCAGCAGATTCTCTGGTATGGCGCGGAACTTCTCCAAGGTCATTGTATCGGGATACTCTTCGCCCTTCCACTTATAGTACATCTTCATTCTCGACTCATTGAACTCATAGTATTCGGGATAGAGACTTTCGAGGAATGCATCTTTCATCCACGCCTCTTTCAGTTTGTAAAAGTAGGCGTAGTTCCAGTTGCCAGCATCGTCCCAGCCGTTGGGTGCAACGCTACTATACATCTGTATGCCGTAAAGGTCGCAGTTCTTGGGAAAGTCCTCGAAGATTCCCACTACGGTGTATGAGTGTCGGCTGGTGTCGGTATCCAGCACCACATCGTCGAGTTCGATGCCGTGGGTACGGGCAAACTTCTCGCTCATCAAGACGCTATTTGGCGTACTGAGGCGATCGAAGCTTCCGCTCACAAGCGAGAAGCCTAAGGTCTCGGGAGCGCCCGCAGTACCTACGCTTGTCTGAACTTCCACAATGTGCTCTGTGCCCTCGCTTTGTAGTGCCAGTTGGCGTGGTGAGGGGTCAAACTCCATTCGCCCGAAGCACTCTACCATCGTGGTGTCGTCGCCGAAGGTCTGGCCCAAGTAGTCGTTCATAGAGTCGGTCATTCTGCCACCGTAGTACTCCATAAACATCGCGTTCTCCAGTCGGAACACGCGCTCCGAGTCTTTGAGCGAGCGGTTGAAACTGAGATCATAGTTTACCTGCACCAAGATGGCGTAAGCCGCCGCGAAGGCGATGCCGAGGCCCAGAATGTTGAGCGTGGACGACACTTTGTAGCGTCCGAGATTCTTGAAGAATTCTTTCATAATAGTATCGTGTTTTTATTGTTTTGCTTTGTACATATTTTTGTTTTGTCTCTTTTTTCAAGAATTATCACAGGCGTGAAAATTTTTTATCACTACTGTGAAATTTTTTTGTCACAGGCTTGAAAAATCTTGTTGCTACCTTCTGTTTTCTCTGTTCTGTTTGTCGAATTCTTTGCGTATCCGTGGATATTTCATTAAATATCCGCGGATATTTCATCACGTATCCATGGATATTTCATTACGTATCCACGGTTACGTGAGTTTTTTGCTTTGTTCTCGCGATTTATTGGCTGTACGCTTTCGTTTTTTCTCATATGAACTGACATAAGTTCTTTTGTTCTGATTTGCTTAGCGAAGTTACTCACACGGGCAAGCACTATCGCAAGAAAAAATCGAAAAAACGCTTTTTTGAACGAAAATTGTAAAGTTTCTTTACACTTTTCTCGGTACATCTTGGAAAAAACGCATAAAAAGCGGCATTTTGTACCCTATGTGTTGTGATTGTATAGATGGAAAAGAGGCGCATCCTTTGTGGGTGCGCCTCTGCTATATCAATGTTAATAATAAGTCGAAGGAACGTGGTATCTTGCTTTGCTGGCTACTCATCCTTGGCCGACTGAACTACCTTGCGGAAGGTGGCAGGCACGGGAGCCTCAAAGTGCATCAGTTCGCGTGTCACGGGATGCACGAGCGAGAGGCGGTGGTTGTGCAGCATGAGCCGGCCTATGGGATTGGTGTTGCCACCATACTTGCGGTCGCCGGCTACGGGGTGCCCAATGTCGGCAAGCTGTACGCGTATCTGGTTCTTGCGTCCGGTGAATATCTGCAGGTCGAGCAGCGAGTGATGCCCGTTGCTCTGCACCACACGGTAGCGTGTCACGGCCAAGCGTCCCTCGTCGGGCTTGCGGGCGATATATACCATCATATTGTTGTTGTTCTCCACGAGGTAGTGGCGTAGTTCCTGATGTTCCTCTTCGGGGCAGCCCTCCACGACGGCCGTGTAGCAACGCTCACGGATGTAGCTGTCCCATCCGAAGCGCAGTTCGCGCTGCGTGTCGGGGTCTTTGGCAAAGATGAGGATGCCCGAGGTGTATTGGTCGAGACGGTGGCAGATGTAGGCCATGGCACGCGGGTCCTTCTGCTTCAGGTACTCGGTGAGCAATCCCTGTGCCGTCTTCTTGTTGGTGTCGCGCCCCATGGAGAGCAGTCCGGCAGCCTTCTCCACAACGATGAGGTACTTGTCTTCATAGATAATCTGCAGCTGGTTGGCGTTCAGCACGGCAAAGGGACGGGTAAAGTTGACCGACACTTTGTCGCGCGGAGTAAGCGGGGTGTCAAACTGTGTGGTAGGGCGTCCGTTCACGGCCACGTGGTTATGAGCCAGCATCGACTTGATGTCGCTCTTGCTCTTGGGCGCCAATATAATATATAGGAAAGGCAACAGCGTAGTATCCTCTACGGCAGAGTAGTGGAATATCTGGCTGGGGCCTTGCTTGCCGTATCGTTTGGTTTTCTTCATAATGTCTGCAAAATTAGTGCAAGGCAAGTGAAAACGCAAATTTATTTACTGTTTTCCGAGCCGCCACCTAATTTCTACTTATGTGAAGCGCAAGTAAAAGGTAATAAATAATTCACAATTCACAACCCATAATTCGCAATTAAGTGTTATCTTTGCCATATTATAATTTAGAATTCACAATTCAGAATTAACTACCATGCAACATCCAGAAAATGAAGACATATACAAGGGTCTGACCGTAAATGCAGGCGTAGAGCAGCCCTCGATGGTAAATCCCTATATGAAACCCAAGAAGCGCAAGCGCCTGTTCACTCCTGCCGAGTATGTGGAGGGTATCGTGAAGGGCGACATTACCATGTTGTCACGTGCTGTGACACTCGTGGAGAGTCTGCTCCCCGAGCATCAAACCATAGCACAAGAGGTCATCGAGAAATGTCTGCCCTATACGGGGAAGTCTGTACGCATAGGCATCAGCGGTGTGCCCGGTGCGGGCAAAAGCACCTCTATCGATGCTTTCGGGCTGCATGTGCTGGAGCGCTACGGAGGCAAACTCGCAGTGCTGGCCATTGACCCCAGCAGTGAAAAGACCAAGGGTAGCATCCTGGGCGACAAGACACGTATGGAGAAGCTCTCCGTGCATCCCGAGGCCTTCATACGCCCCAGCCCCTCGGCTGGTTCGCTTGGTGGTGTGGCTCGCAAGACACGCGAGACCATCGTGCTGTGCGAAGCGGCTGGATTTGACAAGATTTTCGTGGAGACCGTGGGTGTAGGCCAAAGCGAAACGGCAGTGCACTCGATGGTAGACTTCTTCCTCCTCATACAGTTGGCAGGCACGGGCGATGAGCTACAAGGCATCAAGCGTGGCATCATGGAGATGGCCGACGGTATCATCATCAACAAGGCCGACGGAGCCAATGTAGAGAAGGCCGAGCTGGCCGCATCGCACTTCCGAAATGCACTACATCTGTTTCCTGCGCCAGAGAGCGGATGGACACCCCAGGTGCTCACCTACTCGGGTTTCTATGGACTGCGCATCGATGAGGTGTGGACCATGGTGTTCGACTATATCGACTTTGTGAAGAAGAACGGCTACTTCGACCACCGCCGCAACGAGCAAGCCAAGTATTGGATGTACGAGAGCATTAACGAGGCCTTGCGCGACAGTTTCTACAACAATCCCACCATCGCTTCACTGCTCTCCCTCAAGGAGAATCAGGTGCTGGGTGGTGAGCTCACCTCGTTTGTAGCTGCACGGCAGTTGTTGGAGGTGTATTTCAAGTGATCAAGAGCAAGGAGCAGTGCCAATGATGAGAAAGATATTTACGATACTGACTGCTGCGCTGCTGGCATGTGAGGTGCTGGCGCAGTCGCCGATAGAGATCAAGGTGCTCTCGTATAACATCCGCACGTTGGCCGATGATGGCGACAACAGCTGGAAGTATCGTCGGCATGCGACAAGGAATATGCTGAACGTGCATAAGCCCGACCTCTTCGGGCTGCAAGAGGCCATGAGCTCCCACTTGAAGTATATCGACAGGTGGATACCGCGATACGACCGTGTGGGCGTAGGCCGCGACGATGGCAAGAAGCGGGGCGAGGTGATGGCTATCTATTACAACAAGAGGCGCTTCGACCTGCTCGACAGCGGCACATTCTGGCTGAGCGAGACACCCGAACAGGTGTCCAAAGGGTGGGATGCCGCCTGCGTCCGCACGACCACCTGGGTGAAGTTGCGCGACAAGGATAGCAGCAAGGAGTTTTACTTCTTCAACACCCATCTGGATCATAAGGGTAGAGTGGCGCAGACCGAGTCGGTCAAGCTTATCATAGAGAAAATCAGGGAGATTTCCGGTGAGGAGGCCACCGTGATTCTTGGCGGGGATTTCAATGTGATACCCGAAGATGAGGTGCTTGCTCCGCTCGATGGTTTCATGCAGGCTGCCCGCACCACCGCCGAAACAGCCGATGACAAGGGAACCTTTAATGGATGGGGCAAACGGAAGGTGAAGAGCGTGATAGACCACGTGTTCTACCGTGGCGGCACTGCCGAGTGCCACACCTATCGCATCCTCGACGGCGACTATGGTGCCCCGTACATCTCGGATCATTATCCTGTTGAGGTCGTGTTCTCCTTTTAATAAATAACATCATGTAACAAGGTATAGATATGAAAACGATGTATGTATTTCTTGCCGATGGCTTCGAAGAGATTGAGGCCCTCGCCCCAGTAGATGTGATGCGCCGTGCCGGCTTGACGGTGACGACGGTCAGTGTGACAGACAACTTGACAGTGACAGGTGCCCATGGTATCCCCGTAGTAGCCGATGCCATGTTTGATGAGTTCGACTATGCCGATGCAGATCTGCTCTTCTTGCCCGGCGGACTGCCTGGTGCCACTAACCTTGAGGCACACAAGCCACTCGGCGAGTTGCTGACTGGAAAGGCTGCCGAGGGAGTGGTCGTCTCGGCCATCTGTGCAGCACCACTCGTGCTCGGCGGTCTCGGCTTGCTCCAAGGCAGGCAGGCTACCTGCTACCCCGGTTTCGAGGGCACAATGCAGGGAGCCGAGTATACCGCAGCGAAGGTGACTATCGACGGCAACATCTTCACGGCTTGTGGCCCCGGTGCTGCCTGGGAGCTCGGTTTCACCTTCGTGGAGCACTTCTGTGGAGCAGAGAAGGCCAATGAGTTGCGTGCAGGAATGCAGTTTTAATCGAGTTGGAAGATGAACCAGCGGTCGCTGGCTTATTCGTTGTTTTCATCTTTCAACTTTCATCTTTCATCTTATGAACAAATACGCCATCATAGTAGCCGGAGGCAAAGGCCTACGCATGGGCGGTGACCTTCCCAAGCAGTTTATCCCCATTGAGGGATGCCCGGTGCTGATGCACACGCTCAATACATTTCATGCGTGCGACGAGTCCATACAGATTATCTTAGTGTTACCTCGCGACCATCAAGGCTACTGGCACGAGCTTTGTGCCCAATATCAGTTTGCCGTGCCCCACCGCATTGCCGATGGTGGTGCCACGCGCTTCCATTCCGTACAGAACGGCTTGGCGTTGGTCGAGGAGACCGAGGCTCTGGTGGCCGTACACGATGGTGTGCGCCCCTTCGTGAGTCACGAGGTGATAGAGCGTTGCTATAGCGAGGCCGATGCCTATGGCGCTGTGGTGCCCGTAATCCCCGTGGTAGAGACGGTAAGGCAACTGGTAGGAAAGGATAGCACAGAAGGAGAAGCCCGTCACCCGGGGGTCACTTTCAACTCCTCCCAACCATCAACTCTCAACTCTCAAAGTATTACCGTCGACCGCAACGCCTACCGTCTGGTGCAGACCCCACAGACCTTCCGCGCCACGCTACTGCGCCGTGCCTACGAGCAACCCTACTGCGATGCCTTCACCGACGATGCCTCTGTGGTGGAGGCCATGGGACACGCTGTGCACCTCACTGATGGCAATCGCGAGAACATCAAGCTCACCACGCCGTTTGACCTCACGGTAGCAAGAGCCTACTTATCGTACAGATAGAATATACGTTCCATCATCTTCCACTTGTCATCGGCGGTGTCGCCCTCGCGGCATTGCTGGAAGATAGCCATGAAGTCTTCCCACTCCTGCTGGCGTGGCAGAGTGGCAAGGCGTGTCATGGCACTGTCCCAGTCGAAGTCAACGGGAGTCTCCACAATCATGAAGAGACGGTTGCCAAGGAGGTATATCTCCATCTCAAGGATACCCACCTCGCGTATGCCATCGAGGATTTCGGGCCACGCCTCGCCTTCGCTGTGGCGGTGTATGTACTCGCGTATGAGCGCATCATCGGGTTTGAGGTCCATGGTTCGGCAATACCGCTTCACGGGCACGGGATGTTGTTTGCTATTGTAGCCAACCATACTTTTTGAGTTCTAAAACTAAAAAACTATCTCCAGCACCGGAGCTATAGCGTTGGTGTTCTCTGCAGGGAGTGTCACCACGAGGCCTTCGGGTGTGTTGGTGAAGGGTACGGCACCATGGCCGAGCAGCTCCACGCGCTGCACCTCACCGCTGTAGTGGGGCGATGCCGAGCCTAACGAGCGCAGCGTGCAGGTGCGTTCCTCAGGCCAGCGCATGATGGTGGCATATACGTTGCCCTCCTTCTGCACGTAGCGCACATCGTGAGCGCTATAGTTGTTGTTCTCATTGAAGCCCTGCGCATGGATGGGGCGGCTACTCTCTGCCGAGGGTCCCTCGCCGAAGGTCTTCCATGTGCGGGTGCCATAGATAGACTCACCGTTCACATCCATCCAAGCCTTGATGTCCTCCAACACGGCCATCTCCTTCTCGTCGATGGAGCCATCGCCACGGATGGGGATAGAGAGGAGCAGGTTACCGTTCTTCGACACGATGTCCACGAGCATCGATACCACCTGTTGGGCACTCTTGTAATGGCCGCGCTCGTAGATACCCTGATCATAGTGCCAGCCACCGATGCAGGTGCAGGTCTGCCAGTACTTCTCCTGTGCACGGTCGGGCACACCACGCTCCACGTCCCACATCATCAGCTCCTTGTGATGCTCTTCCAGCACCTTACCCATAGCCACCACCTGCTGCTCGCCCCCATGGAGGCGTGCGCTGCGGTTGTAGTAGTGGGCCAGGATGTTGAGCCCCACGCTCTCGTTGCATCCGTAGAAGGGGAGCACGGTATCGTCAAAGTAGAGCATGTCGGGGTCGTAGGCATTGATGCACTGCAGCACGCGGTTCTGGAACTTCTGCTTATACTCCTCCGAGGGCAGACTGGCTCCGTTGCCCCAACCCCACTGTGCGTGGATGCTGCCGGCATCCTCCCACCCTGCGCTATGCTCATGGCACTGCGCGTAGAGTTCCTGCGGGTCGTAGCCCTCCCACCATTGACCTTTGCCATCGGCCTTGGTGAGGTTACCGTCATACTGCTGCGAGGCTTCCATCCACACCCACGTGTGGCTGCCGTGCATGCTGATGCCCAACGGAAGACCATACTTCTCGCACGCCTCGGCCCACTCGCCCACGATGTCGCGTTTAGGGCCCAAGTTCACCGAGTTCCACTCCTGATAGGGGCTGTTCCACAGGTCGAAGTTGTCGTGATGCTGCCCTAAGGTGAAGAAGTAGCGTGCCCCCACACTCTTGTAGAGCGCCACCAGCGAGTCGGGTTGCCAACGTTCGGCCTTCCAGTCGCGTATCACCTCCTTGAGGCCATAGTCGCCCGGGTTGCCGAAGTGTTCCTTGTGCCAATTCTGCTGCCAGTGGCCGTCATAGTACATGTGGCGGGCATACCAGTCGCCACCATGAGGCTGGCACTGCGGTCCCCAGTGTGCCCAGATGCCGAACTTGGCATCCTTGAACCACTCGGGGCATTCCCACTGCTTGAGGCTTTCCCACTCCGGTGCGTAGGCACCCGTCTCCACCTCCACGTCGCGCGGCTCGCAAGCCACCATTGTTGCTGCAGCGGCCAGGCCTCCCAGCGCATATTTCCATTGTTTGTTTTTCATTGCCATAAAGCAGATAATCTTGTTGGGTGTTATTTTTCTCACAGCACTTACTTCACCAATATCTTTTTCCCGTCACGGATATATAGACCGGCAGGGAGCCCTTCAAGCGTGTCGGCCACCTTCTGTCCGTAGATGTTGTATACAGCCGTGTGGGGGGCTGTGGCATCTGTCTTGACAGGGTCGATAGCGGTTACCACATCTACCGGCATGGAGCCGTAGTAGTAGAGGCGGAAGTTGTCCATGATGGTCCAGTAGTACGATGCCGAGGTGGTCTGTCGGATACCGAGCTTGAGGTTGCCGGCAGTGGCACGGTTGAACACGAGAGACTTGTCATAGTAGCCCTTGGCAAAGTAGGTCGCGCTGGAGGCCATCGTGTTGGGGACGTAGGCACTGGGCGAGGTCATCGCCTTGTCGTCGCTATGCAGCCTGGTAGTGCTGGCGCCCTCGGCCAAGTGGCAGATCTTGGTGCTTGCGCTGCCTGCATAGAGGTAGGCCACGACATTGTTCTTGCCCTTCTGGTAGTCAGCATATACGTTGGCACTCTGTCCTGGACGGTTGAAGCCTTGCGCACGGAGGTCGTACGTACCGGCAGGCAGCGCCTCGATGGTCTGATTCAGGTCGAAGCTCTTCTCATAGAACTCCATGGCAGAGTGGTTTATGACACCACTGCCTGTCCATCCCTCACCCGTGGTGATGCCGGGATCGGCCATGAGGAAGGTAAGGTCGAAGGGGGCTTCCACATCGGCGGGTGTGGCACCACCGAGGAAGTCCATGCCTGCCTGGCGCAATGTCTTCACGGCAGCCAGCAGTGTCTCAGACGATGCGCTCTCATCATCGGCCACGGTCCCGGCAGCGCTGAGTGCTGCATCGATAGCGGCATCCACGCCCTCGGCATCTTCGGTGTGGGCAGTTGCTCTCAGCTGCTCGATATTGGCGATGAGTGCTTTCAGGTCGGTCAGTGCCGATGTACGCGAAGCAGCATCAAAGGCGGTTGTCCCCTCGGCAGTGAGGATCACCCAATGCTGGGCAGCAGCATCGGCTGCAAGGTCGAAGCTGGTGAGCGTGAGCTTGCCTCCTGCCGTAGCAGTCATGGCATTGGCCCAGTCGCCATTGCGGCGAAGTACCCAGTAGCCTCTGACACTGATGGACGAGGCCTCGCCACCCACCTTGACATCGCGACGTCCCGTCATGAGGTGGAACTTCTCGGCACTGGTAGGTGCCTCGCGCAACACGGTCTTGAAGGTGTTTCCGCTAAGGGTGATATACTCTTTTGTTGCTGCATTGCGGAACGAGTAGTACTGGGTCTTGGGATCAAAACTGAGATACCAGGCATAGCTGTCATCGGCAGCCACATCGGCCGAGGTTGCCTCGCGCCATACCACCGACGAGCCGTCAGCAGCAAGGTACGAGGTGGTGAGTCCGTAGCTCTCGCTCTCGTTCTTGATATAGTACTTCACGGTATCTTCGTGCTCGAAGGTGTAGGCCGGCGATGCGAAGGTGGCATGGGTAGGCTGCAGGCCATCCTCGTGCAAGCCCTGTATGATGAGGGCATTGCCGTAGTAGAGCAGGTCAGTACCGTTGTCTTCATGGGCTCCGTTGATACCATAGGGCCACATGTGAGTACCGTCACCGCGCATGGTCTCGGTGGTGTTGTTGTTCCAGAACTGGAGTACGCTGTTGGCTCGCGAGCCTGTCCAGGTGCCCCCCTGCATCAGTGTGCTCCATGTCCAGTGGGTGCCCACACCTACGCCGTGGGCTGCCTCGTGCATGATGGTACCCGTGCGCTGGTATGAGGTCAGAGGACCTACGCGCATCGACCCGCCATACGAACAGTCGGCTGTGGGGGTACCAGCACCGTAGCTGCCGGAAAGATGGAATCCCTGGAGGCTCATCAGCATGTTCCATACCTCAAGGCCGTAGCGCATAGCCTCGCTGATGCGCTCGTTTTCCTCGGCACTGCCGCCATTGTTCCACGACCATGTCATGCCTCCCTTGGGGATGGTGATAATCTTCAGTTCATCGCCATAGGCCACCTGATAGCCTTCGGTCACCACGTAGGGACGGGCATAGTATACGGTGGCAGGCTCCATATCCTCCATGATATAGATGCGCCCGTTGTTGTCGAAGTAGCGTGTAGAGCGCCGGTCCTCCACCGTGGGGTTATGCTCCGTAGAGTAGCAGAACCCGGCCTCACGCAGCTTGGCACCGTTGAGGCTGTAGGTGAAGCGGCCGAAAGCCATCACCGCACCGCGTGCATAGCGGTGGTCGGTCTTCGTAATGGTGGGCACGGGTCCCGTAGGCTCGTTGAGCATATAGGCGAACGCTGCAGCGTCGAGCAGCTCAATCTGCCGCTGCAGCTCCTCGTAGGTGGTGGTTCCGTCGGCATAGGCCGCCTTGGCCGCTGTGATGGCAGCAAGGAAGACCTCGGCACCTACACCCTGTCCCTCGCCATATCGGCTCTCGGCCAGCTCGATGGCAGCCTGCAGCTCGGCATAGGCAGCGATAGAGACCTGTGCTGAGGCTGTAGCCTCGCGCAGTGGAGTAGAAACCTCGACATACCCTTCGGTAGTCTCCTTGGCGAGTTCTGCTTGTGCAGCCTCGATGCAAGCGGTGAGTACCTGCAGACTGACCGTGTGCATCTTGGCACCGGCCACCTCCTGCGCCAGCTCTATATAGCGTTGCAGCTCGGCCTTATAGGCCTCATCGCTGCTACCCACGTAGTAGAGGCGGAAGTTGTCCACTGCCAGCCAGTTACCCGTAGCCCCTACAGCCTTGAAGCCGAGCGTCACCACGCTCTCGATATTGGTGAACGTAAGGGTATACTCCTTGGTCTTGTCTACGGCAATCCGGGCATCATTGGCCACGATCCACGCACCGCTTTGCGATGCCGAGGGAGAGTCCTGCTGTATATTCTGCGCACCGGCCACAAGCTGGTATACACCCATATCGAGCGACTCCACTACCTGCAAGGCTGCGCCGTTGCCTACTTGAGCGCCTTTTCCTGTCCAGCGCTCCAGGTAGGTGGAGCCGGCCTTCTTGGAGAACGAGCTGTTGGTCTGCGTCACCAAATCGGTGACGGTCCACCCCTCCTTCTGCTTCTCGAAACTGGGGTTGACGATAAGGTTGGTCATGTCAATGGGGTTCTCGACCGACGCATTGGCATAGCGGAATGTCTTCATAGCCTTCAAGAGCGCATCGGCAGCGTCCTTCAGCTCCTTGTTAGTAGCCTCTGCATTGCCATATACGGCACTTGCCTCATCCATCACGGCCTTCAGTGCGGCAGCTTCCACGCCACTGCCATCGGCATAGAGTGCCGTAGCCTCATCGATGACAGACTGCAGGCCGGCAACCAGATCCTCGCGGCCGAGTCCCTTGTAGTAGAGGCGGAATCCCTGCCAGTTGACCCACTGGTTGCCTGTGGTCACGGCATACTTGACAGCCATGCTTCCCCCGGCATCCACCGCGATATCGCGTGCCCATGCCATGGCATCGCCGTGGGCGAGTGCCTGCCCGCACGACTGCATGCCGTTGGGCTGTATCTTGCCATTCTTGCTTGTCCAGTTGTTGTCCGTAGCATTGGCCACACCATAGTCGATGCTGTCCATCTGCGGAGTCTTGCCCGTATACTTACCCTTGCCCGTGGTGACGGTCAGCGTGGGAGCCGTGCCCGACCCGTCCTCGCGGTAGAGCGAGTGGAAACCCAAGTCATAGGCACCCATAGGGAGCGTCACCTCCTGCTCCAAGGTGAAGGCTTTGTGGTATACCTCAAACTCCTCCCATCCGAAAGCGGGCGAACCGCTGTACCAGCCCTCGGCCGAGGCATTGCCCACCATATCGGCATTGTCGAGCATGAACGACACCTCCACGGGCACCGTGATATCGACACTCACCTGACGGAACAGGGTGCGTGTAGCCTCGGTGATGCCCGCCACCGTAGCGTCGGCTGCCGTATAGGCCACCAGCGCCTCGTCCAGTGCATCCTTGTGTGCCTCGGCATTGCCCGATGCCACCAATGCCTCATACACGCCATACATCAGCTTGCGGCTCTTGTACAGGGCATACTCACCGCCTGTCACGCTGCTCTCCCTGACAAAAGCCCAGCGTGTCTGTCCCGATCCCTCGGCAAGCGTCAGATGCCCGCCATAGGTCCACGACACATCGAGCGGCTGCCCAAACTTCACATTCGTGAGCGTATACACGTGGCTGCCCTCCTCCGTCTCGGCATAGGTAAAGTAGGGGTTCATGTTCTTGTTCATCACCACACTGTTGGCCTTGCCGCTTGTGCACGAGATGTAATAGCCCGCTCCACGCTCCTTGTTGCGCAGACGCAGCTGGCCGTCGGCTGCAAACACATAATGCTGGTTGGGAACGGTTGTTGCATAGTCACCATTGGTGAGGCGGGCAGCAATGGCCTCATTGTTGCTCGTCATGCCATACATGACAAAGGCATCGGCATCCACATTGTAGACATACACGATGTCAGTCGATTTCAGCGCACCGGGATCCTCGCCAGGCACTGCCGGTGCTGTCCACACCTGGGCTTGTGCCGCAAGAGCGGCCACCAAGCACCATACTGAGAGTAAAGATTTCTTTTTCATTGTATTATGTTTAGTTCTATAGAGTCACCTGTTGCGGTTGTGTCAGCACCGTAACGGCACGACAGTTTTTTCAGATACAAATTTATGGATTTTCTCTTATAGTACAAATTTTTACAAAAAGATTCTCTGCCTCACGAACGAGAAGGAGCACGCTGATAACGCGGATTGTAAATTTTGTTATCCTCGACAAAAGGTATATTCCAAGACTTGGAATATATATTGCCAGACTTGAAATGAATATTGCCAGTCTTGGAATATAGAACACTGCGGCGTGCCACGGAGCAGCACGTGAGGCTATCTCAACTTGAAGTAGTAGGTGATGGTTCCGTGCGCTTCGTCCACACCGTCAATTTTATTGAAGCGGGCTCGCTTGGCGGCATCCTCGGCTGCTTTGCGAAGGTCGGGGTTCACGGTGTTGGTGCGGCGATTGATGCTGGTGGCTATCACCTGTCCTGCGGGGTTCACGGTAATGTTTACCACTACGCGACCCTCATCCTGCACGGTAGTTACAGGCAACGGCAAGCCACCGTCACCAACAACAGTTCGACCATCTAAATCTGCATGAGGATGCACCCCCATTCCTACAGCCTTGTCGGATCCTGCCACGCCCTCCTGGGTTCCCTGCGTGCCCTCTTCAGGTGCCTCTTCGGCTGTACCCTTGCTACCCATCTCGAAGCCCTTGCCAAAGGCACTGGCCATCTGCTGTGCGGCACGCTCGGCGGCCAGCCGCTCGGCCTCGGCACGCTTCTGCGCCTCTACCTCCTCGGGGGTGGGTACCTCTACAGTAGGCTCGTCGGGCTGGGTGATGAGGGGTTCGTCCACCTGAGGATTGGGCTGCGTTTGCGGTGCGTTCTCGATATTGGGCACATCGCTCTTCACGGATGACACCTCGGTAAACTGGTACGACTCGGCGTGTCCCTTGGCCAGTTCCGTATTGCCTAACATCACGGGGATACCGCTCTCGGCCTCCAGCTGCGGGGTACGCATCACGAGAAGCAAGAGCAGCACCACTGCCCCTGCATGCACGGCGAGTGTCGCCACCGCTCCCTGTATCTGACTCTTGGTGACTCTCACTGGACTATCTCTTTTTATCGGGTTTACGGGTTGCCAGCACCATCTTGAACTGGTTTTCGTTGGCAATGTTCAACACGCTTACAATCTCGCGGTAAGGGACACGCTCATCGGCATAGAGTGCCACATACATCTCGGGTTCCTTGGCTGCACACTCCTGCAGGAAGGCGGCCAGGTCTTCAAGCTCGATAGGCATCTCGTCCTCATTGCCGAAGGCGGTGTAGTAGTTGAGGTCCTTGTCAATGATCACACGTGTCAGCGGCTTGGCCGATGTCTGCTGCTTGCCCTGCGGCAGCAGGACCTTGATGGCATTGGGGGTCACCATAGTGGAGGTGATCATAAAGAATATCAGCAGGAGAAAGATGATATCCGTCATCGATGCCATACTGAAGGCCGGGGATATCTTGTTTCTTCGTTTCAGGCTCACGGGAAATAAATTAAAAGTTATAAATTAGAAACTGAAAACTGAAAATTAAAACTTATCATACGAAGAGGTACGCCTGTTTTAATCTTTCATCGCTAATTTTAATTCTTAAGATCCATGAATGCGAGCGTTTGAGCTTCCAGCATATTGGTCACATCATCGACACGTGACACCAGGTAGTTGTAGGCAAACATGGCGATGATACCCACGACAAGACCACCTACGGTAGTGATCATAGCCTCGTAGATACCGCTCGAAAGCAGGGTGATATCGATATTGTTGCCAGCATTGGCCATCTCCCAGAAGGCCTTCACCATACCGAGCACGGTGCCGAGGAAACCAATCATAGGAGCACCGCCCGAGATGGTAGCCATGATGGAGAGCCCCTTCTCAAGCTTGGCCACCTCAAGGTTGCCAGCATTCTCAAGGGTTGCCTGAACCTCGGCTGCGGGACGGTCGAGACGTTCGAGCCCCTTCTCTATCATATTTGACATGGGGCTGTTGGTCACGCGGCAGTAGTTGATGGCCGACTTCATCTCATCGGTCTTCACATAGTCGCGTATGCGCTCCATAAACATGGGGTCAACCTTTGCGGCCTTGCGTATCACCATCAGGCGCTCTACAAAGATGTATACGCAGAGTACCGACAGCAGGGCGAGTACAATCATTATCCAACCGCCCTTGACGGCCATATCCCACAGGTTCATCTCATTGGCTACCTCTACCACTTCGGTGAGGACGGGATTCTCGGCCACTTCGGTCACGGCCTGTTCCATTTGTGCTTGCAATAACAACATCTTGAAATCTACTATTTTTTATTGTTTATGTTTTTACAGTCTTGAGTTTTTGCCTCCTTGGCTTCATTGTTTCACCGCCAGGCACTCCTTGTATCTTCTTATGGTCTCGGCCAGCCCCAAATATAGCGCATCGCATATCAGGGCGTGCCCTATAGACACCTCATCGAGATGGGGCACCTGTTCGGCAAAGTAGGCCAAGTTTTCCAGGCTGAGGTCATGCCCGGCATTGAGACCCAGCCCCACACGCTTGGCTGCTTTGGCAGCAACAACGTAGGGAGCCACAGCCTTCTCACGGTCGGCGGCATAGCCTGCGGCATAGGGCTCGGTATACAGTTCCACACGGTCGGCACCCGCCTTGGCCGCATACTCTACCATCTCCTCCACGGGATCGACAAAAACGGAGGTCCGTATGCCCGCCTCCTTGAACGTGCCGATCACCTCGGCGAGAAACTCCTGATGTGTCAGCGTGTCCCAGCCGTGGTTCGACGTTATCTGGTCGGGAGCATCGGGCACCAACGTCACCTGGGCCGGTTTCACCTGCAGCACCAGTTCTATGAACTCATGACTGGGATAGCCCTCGATGTTAAATTCGGTACGCAGCAGAGGACGCAATGCGAACACGTCGGAACGGCGGATGTGGCGTTCGTCGGGACGAGGATGCACGGTGATACCCTCACCACCCATCGCCTCGCAATCTAAAGCGAACTTGCACACATCGGGATTGTTGCCACCGCGTGCATTACGTAGCGTGGCCACCTTGTTTATATTTACGCTCAGTTTCGTCATAAAATCCGAAAAATGTATTACCTTTGCTCAGAATTAGCCATTTCAAGCAAATTCGCCACAAAGTTACTAAGTTAAATTGACAATAGAAAACCGATTCTCGTTTTTTAATGATAACAACCGACGAATAATCCCCAATCGTTAAAAAAGCACATCTATCATTAAAATACGTCATCATCCTAACGACCACAGCCATGCGTTTCGCCCTATTCGGAAACACCCATGAGACCAACAAGTCGGCCCACGCCGAGCAGCTATTGCGCATACTCTCCCACTATGCCGACGAGGTATATGCCGACCCGGACTTCTACCATTTCCTCCGCGAGGAGCAGCCCTTCCCCTTCGAACCGGCAGGCATCATCAGCGACCTTGCCGGCCAAGAAATCGATATGGCCATCAGCCTGGGGGGCGACGGCACCTTCCTCAAGGCAGCCCGCTGCATAGGTGACACAGGCATCCCCATTGTAGGTATCAACACCGGCCGACTGGGCTTCCTGGCCGACGTATCGCCCGACGAGATGGAGCGGTTCTTCGCCCTCCTCCACGAAGGGCGTTATCTCCTGCGCGAACGCTGCCTGCTGCGTCTCACCACGAGCGATGCCCCCGACCGGCCCATCTATGCCCTCAACGAGATTGCCGTATCGAAGCACGACAGTTCATCAATGCTTGCCATCCACACGGCCGTAGATGGCGAGCGCCTCACCACCTACATGGCCGACGGCCTTCTTATAGCCACCCCTACCGGCTCTACCGCCTACTCGCTCAGCGCCGGCGGCCCCATCATCTACCCTCAGGCCGATGTATTCGTGCTCACTGCCGTGTCGCCCCACAGCCTCAATGTGCGCCCCATCGTGATTGCCGACGACAAGACCATCGACCTCCATATAGAGAGCCGCAGCGGCAGTTTCCTCGTAGCCGCCGACGGCATCAGCCATAGTCTCCCTGCCACCACCACGCTCACCATACAAAAGGCAACGCACACCATCCGTGTAGTAAAGCAAGAGGGCAGCACCTTCTTTCAGACCCTGCAAAAGAAGATGCTTTGGGGAACCGACCCACGAGAATAACCGCCACCATACGCCCATACGGCACGAGCTTTCAGCAACACGACACAGAAACATACACCCAAGAACCCCATCGGGCATCCTCTACAAACGGCACCGGACATAGCCCGCCATGAGGCTTGGTATGGGACGTTTCTCCGCAGCCGCACAAACTTTTTTTGAAAAAACACACATTTTTGCAACCTGGGCACGACTTTTTACGTCTAACGAGCAGAACAACCAATAAAACGTATATATATGAAGACAAAAAAACTTATTCTGGCTCTGGCGATGACGCTGATGAGCACCACCGCAGGCCTGGCCCAAGAGGGCGAATCGACCAAAGAGGGAGTACCCGTAGTAAATGAGATTGTGACGGACAGCACCGTTGCAAGTACCGGAAGCACCACATCATCGAGTACTACTGTAGGTTCGTGGAGCGTGACCTACACGGGAGATACGATAGATACAGACGAGGCTATCGCGCTACTCGAAGAGGCACTTGGGGATGAGTTCCCCGAAGGGATAGAAGGACTGATGAAGTCTGTGATGGGAGCTGCTACAGGCGGCCTCATCCTTGCCGGCATCGTACTCTTCGGGATATTCATCCTGCCCCTCATCCTCATCATTGTAGTCCTATACTTCATATATAAAGGCAGGCGTGCCAAATACGATGCCTACAAAAGTATGGCCGAGTCGGGGCAAAAGATTCCCGATGAGGAGCTGCGCAAAATGAGCGAACCGCTAACAGACCGGGTGATGTTCAACAAGGGCGTGAAGAATATATGCCTGGGCATAGGTCTCGCCGTGCTGCTGGGTATCATATTCGGAGACTTCGGCATCGGCATAGGCGTGCTGGTTGTATGTATCGGCATCGGAGAGTTGCTGGTCGATTATTTTGCCAAGAAGTAAGAAATGTCCCTCCCCGACATTGCCCTCGTAAGTCAGGTCTTGCTCTTCGGTAACCGGCGAGCCTTCGACTCGCTGGTGCGGAAGTATCAGGGAGCGGTTCGCCGCATCCTGCTGAACCTGACTGCAGGTGATGCCGCACTGAGCGATGACCTCGCACAGGAGACCTTCATCAAGGCCTACACGTCGCTGGAAAGTTTTAAAAACCGGGCAAATTTCGGAACTTGGCTCTACAGAATTGCATATAACGTTTTTTATGACTATATTCGCAGTCGCAAAGAGACGTGTTCAATGGACGATGCCGACGGCGATATGGAAGCGTTGTGCCAGACCGGCCCCTCGGACAACTACATCGCTACCGACATCAATGAAGCGATGAAGTTGCTGAAGCCCAATGAGCGGACATGCGTCACGCTGCATCTGATGGAGGATTTACCCATCGACAAGGTGAGCGAGATTACAGGGATGCCCGAAGGGACGGTAAAGTCGCACCTCGCACGAGGAAAAGAGAAATTGATCACCTATCTTAAACGAAATGGATATGAATGACGACCAACTGATAAGGAAGTTCCTGCAAGAGAACCACAGCGTGCCTGAAGACAACGGATTCTGTGAGCGGGTGATGAGCCATCTGCCCCAGAGACCCGTCAATACCGCATGGATAACGTTGCTCGAGATTGCCGCATTGGTGGCAGGCTGTGCCGTATTGCTCAGTCGGGTGGACTTGACACAGGTGTTCTGCGACTTTACGGTACGCACCTTGCAGTTTGTTGCCTACCTGCGCTATATGGATATCAATATCAACCCGCTCTATATGGTAGCTGCGCTCACGCTGCTGACCGTGTGGGGTGGCTACAAGATTAAAGAAGGATAAAATCAGCAATATGAAACAATACTTAGACCTGCTCAACCGCATATTGACGGAAGGCGTAGAGAAGGGCGACCGCACCGGCACAGGTACCATCAGCGTGTTTGGCCATCAGATGCGCTTCAACCTCGAGGAGGGATTCCCCTGCCTGACCACAAAGAAACTTCACCTGAAGTCCATCATACACGAGCTGTTATGGTTCCTTAATGGTGACACCAACGTAAAGTACCTACAGGACAATGGGGTGCGCATCTGGAACGAATGGGCCGATGAGAACGGTGACCTCGGGCACATATACGGTTACCAGTGGCGCTCGTGGCCCGACTACAGGGGTGGCCACATCGACCAGATAAAGGAGGTCATCGACACTATCAAGAACAACCCCAACAGCCGACGCATGATAGTGTCGGCGTGGAACGTGGCCGACATTGACAATATGAACCTACCGCCATGTCACGCTTTCTTCCAGTTCTACGTGGCCGAAGGAAAACTGAGCCTACAGCTCTACCAACGTAGCGCCGACACCTTCCTCGGTGTACCCTTCAACATTGCCTCGTATGCCCTGCTGCTCATGATGGTGGCACAGGTGACAGGACTGAAGGCGGGCGAGTTTATACACACCCTTGGCGACACGCATATCTACAGCAACCACATAGAGCAGGTGAAGCTACAGCTGTCACGCGAGCCGCGCCCACTGCCCAAGATGAAGATCAATCCCGAGGTGAAGGACATCTTCAGCTTCAAGTACGAGGATTTCGAACTTGTAGACTATGACCCACACCCACATATCAAAGGTGTAGTAGCCGTATAAAAAGGAGACACCCCCTCCATAGAGAGGGGGATTCAAAATAAAGGAAATACAACTATGAACTGCCAACCTCTCGATAATCTGAACATCATCGTGGCTGTAGCCAAGAACGGAGCTATCGGCCGCAACAATCAGTTGCTATATCATCTGCCAGATGACCTCAAGCACTTCAAGGAGCTGACTACGGGTCATACCATCATCATGGGTCGCAAGACTTTTGAGTCGCTCCCCAAAGGTGCCCTACCCAACCGACGTAACATCGTGCTGAGCCGTCAGGAGGGAGTGCACTACGAAAACGCCGAGTGTTACCGCAGCCTTGAAGAGGCACTGATGCAATGTGACTACACCGAAGACGTATATATCATAGGTGGTGCCGACCTCTATAAACAGACCCTCGGCCTTGCCGCACGTATACATCTGACACTCATTGATGACACACCGGAGGGTGCCGATGCCTTCTTCCCTACCATCAATCCCTCTGAGTGGACGGAGACAAACCGCGAGACACACCCTGCCGATGAGAAGCATGCACATGCCTATACCTTCATCGACTATGTAAGGAAATAGACCCGAATAACAAGAAAGGCTGCCTAATGCAACCTTTCTTATTTCCTGTCAATCATAAAATAAATGATAGCGGACCCACAAGGGATCCGCTATCATTTATTTTATATACACATTGGTTATTCCTCTGCATCAGGCACAGGCATCTGACGACGGAAGACTTCGTTGAACGAGATAAGCGTCTCAGTACGAGCCAAGCCGAGCGGCAAGAGCTTGTCGTGGATTACGCTCATCAGTGCAGCATTGTCCTTGACGTACATCTTTATGAACAAATCATACTTGCCCGTAGTATAATGGCACTCTACGACTTCCGGTATCTGTTTCAGTGCCTCAACAATATGGTCAAATTCTGAAGGATCCTTCAGAAACAATCCCAAATAGGCACAAGTCTCAAAACCTACCTTGGAGGGATTGATCTTGAATTCCGATCCTTCCACGACACCTAAATTCGTCAGTTTCTGTATGCGTTGGTGAATAGCAGCACCAGACACATTACATTCGCGAGCGACCTCCAAGAATGGCATACGTGCATTGTTGGCTACCAACTTCAGAATCTGCAGATCCAATGCATCCAATTGATGATATCCCATAATATGTATGAATATATTATTTTGGTTTCACATTAAAAAAGCGGGTATACACCCGCTTTTTCTATAGAGTTCAAGTTGGTTATTGACGCTTACCACCAGAGTAAACTACGTTCAAAGCCCAAGCCTCACGCAGTGCCATCTTCACATCGGTAACGACACCCATCTGGGTCTCCTTATCAATTTTCATTGACACACGCATAAAGGGTTTATCACGCTCAGGCATAGACTCGCGCTCCTGGTAAACATATTCGCCAATAGCATCAACAGTTGCAAAGTCATCGTTGAGCTGAATTTGCGATGCTGTACCCATCTTGCTACGGAACTCCTTGGTAGGCTTACCTATATATACATAGGATACCAAAGACTTCTTCTCCAGCTTCTGGATTTCAGTACCCTTAGGTGTTTCAAACTCTACCTTCAGCGTTACCTCACGCATAGAGGTTACCATCATAAAGAAGAACAAGATACTAAAGATCAAGTCAGGGAGTGACGAGGTATTCAGTTCAGGAACTTCCTTGCTACCGCCTTTGTTAAATTTTCCCATGATTAGTTTCCTCCATACTTTTTGGGTTCAGCCTCTGAAATCTTCATCGGGTAAACACCAGTTACAGCCAAACGCTCGTCTTCAGTCAAGTCACGGAAGTACTTGCCGAATTTCTCGCGTGCAAACTCATCGCGCAATTCATTGTATGCAGCCATCAGCTCATTCTGAATCTGGAAGTACACCTCATACTTTGTGCTACGGTCGGTCTGCACAGAGATGATGTGGTTCTTTGTTACAGGATAAGCTCCGAGAAGAGGCAGAGGAGGATCCGCAGGGTGGAACTCCGGCATGTTAGCCTTGTTCTCAGGATTTGCGATGAACTCCTTAGCAATCTTGCGCAGGTCTCCAGGCTGTACGCCTGTCACTGTTACGCGCTTTGCCTCATCTCCGTAGTAGTACAGGATTTCGTTGTTCATGTTTACTTGTACAACCAATACATTCCTACCTTTCACCTTTACGTCTTCTTCCAACTGGTTAGGATCTGGTGGAGGCGGCAGACGGCGCACCAAACCGGTATCCGTATCCATTGATGTGGTAATCAAGAAGAAGATCAACAAGATGAATGAGATGTCGGCCAACGAACTTCCATTCAGTCCAGGAACTTTTCTTTTCTTTCTTGCCATAATTAAAATCTCCTATAAATTATGACTTACTTCTTGAAAATTCCTGTCAAGCTTGCTATCAATGCGATTGCAGTTACAACGAGCAATACATAAATTGTGTAAATGATAGCATCAGCTGCTTGCAACCAGAAAGCATCTTCATAAAGTCCTGTACCAGTCATGATAGGCTCCTTGCTACCAATAAGCCATGCAATTACCAGAACAGGGATGAACAACCACAAACCTACCTTAGCGGTAACCTTACCCCATGCAGGCATATTTGAATCAACCTTACCACCCTTTGCTGTTACAGCGCCATAGATCGTACACACAGCACAGATAGCAATCAATGCGTACATCCAATACATAAGCAGGTCTGTAAACTGCGGTGATTTATAGTAGCCACTGGGCAGTGACTCCATATTTCCGAATCCAACGCAGAAGAACAACACCAATACCACTACAGAGAGTGCTATCAGCACGTAATATGCGATGGATGCTATTTTACTCGCTTTCATTGTTGTTTACAATTAACGTGTTTATTACTTCTTCAAATTATACTTCATAATCAAATCCAGAAGTGTGATAGAAGAATCTTCCATATCGGTGGTAAGAGCCTCAATCTTAGAAAGGATGAAGTTATAGAATACCTGAAGTACAAGAGCAACAATAATACCGAAGATAGTGGTAATCAAGGCCACCTTCATACCACCGGCAACAACGGTCGGGCTAATGTCACCAGCCTTTTGGATATCATCGAACGCCATAACCATACCAATCACTGTACCCAAGAATCCGAGTGAAGGAGCCATAGCAATGAAAAGAGTTACCCATGAACAGTTCTTCTCGAGAGCAGCAGACTGAACGCCACCGTAAGAAACGACTGAACGCTCAACTACATCGAGACCCTCATCAATGCGCAACAAACCTTGGTAGCAGATAGAAGCTACAGGGCCGCGAGTGTCACGGCAGATATTCTTTGCACCTTCCACATCGCCCTTAGCCAAAGCAGCCTCAATAGAAGCCATAAGTTTCTTGGTGTTCACCTCGGCAAGGCTCAGATAGATGATACGCTCGATACAGAAAGCCAGACCGAGAACCAATGCAATAGCTACCAATGACATGAAGCTTGCATCACCCTCAATAAACTTTGTCTTAAGAGCCTTGTGCATACCTACAGTTTCCTCCTCAACGGGAGCAACCTCTGCGGGCTCTTCAACTGCGGCTACTGAATCAACTGCTGCTGAGTCAACTGCTGCTGTGTCAACTGTCTCTGTTTGTGGAGCTGCTGCATCTTGAGCAACCACTGTTTGTGTCAATCCTACTGAGAGGATACCGAACATTGCAACTACTGCAAAAATCTTTTTCATTGTGTGTTACTTTTAATTAATACTATTATAAATTATACTAAAATTCTCTTTTTTTGCGGAAAGAAGGGGATTCGAACCCCTGATACGCTTTTGACGTATACACGCTTTCCAGGCGTGCCTCTTCAACCACTCGAGCACCTTTCCAATGGCATCTTTTATGATGCTATCTTGAAAAACGGGCGCAAATTACGAATAATCTCGCTATTCTGCACCATTTTCAGCTACAAAAGTATTGATTTTTTTTCTTGCAACCATAAAAAACATCATTATTCTTCAAAAAAAGTTACTTTTTATGCTTTTTAAAACTCGCACTCCCCTACTTACACCGCATTTATTGCAAAAAAATGAAGCTATCGTAGGAGAATTCAATTCAAAAACATAACTTTGCCACGACATTAATCAATAACGTATATAAACATAGGTATTATGAAAGATTTTCTGAAGTACACTTTAGCCTCTATCGTCGGACTGATGGCATGCACCATTATCATTACGATTATAAGCATCGTTTCGATTGTAGGCATCGCCGCCTCATCGAACACTACGACTACCGTCAGTGAAAACAGTTTATTCAAGTTGGAGCTCAAAGGCGAGGTGACCGAGCGCATGATAGACAACCCGTTTGCCTCATTGATGTCAGAAGAGCAGACCGCCCTCGGCCTCAACGATGTATTGTCGAGCATACAGAAAGCCGCTGAAAACGAATATATAAAAGGTATATATCTGGAGGCAGGGGGCATCATGGCCAATCCTGCCAGCATTGAAGAGATTCGCAATGCACTCCTGCGCTTCAAGCAGACTGGCAAGTTTGTCGTGGCATACGGCGACAACTACACGGAGTCTGACTACTACATCTGCAGTGTAGCCGACAAGATCATCCTTAATCCACAGGGTATGGTCGACTGGCATGGCTTGGCATCACAGACCATATACTTCAAAGACTTGCTTGCCCAGTTAGGTGTCGACATGGAAGTATTCAAGGTGGGCACCTACAAATCAGCCGTCGAGCCTTACACCTCAATGGAGATGAGCGACGAGAATCGCGAACAGATTACTGCCTACATCACTTCTATCTGGGATAACATGGTGGATGGCGTGTCGCTCTCACGCGGCATCAGCGCCAAGCAGCTCAATGAGTACGCTGACCGCTACATCGCATTTGAGGGGGCAGAGGCCAGCCTCACGGCAGATCTTGTCGACACCTTATTATATATGGACGGCACCAAATCATACCTGAAACAATTGATGGACACCGAGGAGGACGACCGCCTCGCGGTACTTACATTGGACGAGGTCAAGAACATCCAGAAGAATGTACCTCTCGACAAGAGCGGCAACATCATTGCCATGTACTATGCCGAAGGACAAATCGTAGATGCCCCCTCAACGGGCATGAGCACCGCCCCTGAGATTGTGGGCGAGAAGGTAAGCATGGATCTTCGCAAGTTGCGCGATGACGAGACTGTAAAAGCAGTCATTCTCCGCGTAAACTCGCCGGGAGGCAGTGCCTTTGCTTCTGAGCAAATCTGGAACGAGGTGGTGAAGCTAAAAGAAAAGAAGCCCGTCATCGTATCTATGGGCGACTATGCAGCTTCGGGCGGTTACTACATCTCGTGCGCTGCCGACACCATCATAGCCCAGCCCAACACAATCACCGGTTCTATCGGCATCTTCGGCATGTTCCCCAACCCGCACAAGCTCATCAACGACAAGCTGAAGCTGAACATCGAGACCGTCAAGACCAATAAGTTGGCCGACTTTGGAAGTATGAGCCGTCCCTTCAATGCAGACGAGCGTGCCATCATGCAGCGCTATATCAATCAAGGCTATGCCACCTTCGTGAAGCGTTGTGCAGACGGGCGCAGCATGAGCACATCGGCCATCGAGGCTGTAGCTCAAGGCCGTGTATGGACCGGTGAGATGGCAATGGAGCTTGGCTTGGTCGACATATTGGGCGACATAGAGACCGCCAAGGAGATAGCTGCAGAGAAGGCTGGCATAGAGAGCTACACCCTCATCAGCTACCCCAAGGAGCAGGGTGCCTTTGACATGCTGCTGACCCAGGCCAAGGAGAGCTACATAGAGACCCGCATAGGCAAGGTTGCCGGACAGTTCAAGGACGAGCTCAACCTCATCTATAACCTTGAGAACATGAACAAGCTGCAGGCTCGCCTGCCCTATACTATCCATCTGACAAATTGATATCATGAGCGAAGGCCCCACCAAGAGACATTGGATATTAGCCCCTATAACACTGCTCTATGGCTTTGTAGTAGGATTAAGGAACAAACTCTTCGATTGGAAGATACTCTCATCCGAAGAGTTTGACATACCCATCATCTCCGTGGGAAACCTCACCGTAGGTGGCACAGGCAAGACCCCCCACACCGAATACCTCGTAGAGCTACTCCGGAGAAAGCACAAAGTAGCCCTCTTGAGCCGCGGTTACAAGCGAAAGACATCGGGCTTCAAGCTCGCCACAGCCAGCTCCACGGCTCGGGAGATCGGCGACGAGCCCCACCAGATCAGGAAGAAGTTCCCCGATATCCACGTAGCCGTAGACGGCAACCGCCGCAGGGGCATACACCAATTGTGCAAGAACGACGTGTCCAAAGATGTTGAAGTCATCCTCCTCGACGATGCTTTCCAACACCGCTATGTGACTCCGGGCATCAACATCGTACTGATTGACTACAACCGTCCCATCTACGAAGATGCCCTTATGCCTACCGGCATGTTGCGCGAACCCGCATCGAGCATCTACCGCGCCCACATCGTCATTGTCACCAAGTGCCCCACCGACATCAAGCCCATCGACTTCCGCATTGCCACCAAGAATCTCGAGCTACGCCCCTACCAGCGGCTCTACTTCACCACATTCGCCTATGGCGACTTGAGCGCATACGCCGGCAACGCACCCTGCAAGCCCTTATCGGCCATAACAGCCGACACACACCTCCTGCTGGTCACCGGCATTGCCTCGGCAGCCCCATTGGTAGACAAGCTGCACGAGTACACTGAGCATATCACCCATCTGGAATACGGCGACCACCACAACTTCACCCACTCGGAGCTGCAGGCCATCAGCAAGCGTTTCGACAGCATCGATGCCACCAGCAGGCTCATCATCACCACGGAGAAGGATGCCGCCCGCCTGGCCCAGCACGACCTGCCCGACAACGTCAAGGACAATCTTTACGTATTGCCCATCAAGGTAGAGTTCCTACAAGACCAAGAAGAATCATTCAATAAATTCATCACTGACTATGTTAGCAAGAATTCAAGAGACCTCATCGTTCATCAGAGAACGAATGCACACAAGTCCTGAGACCGCCATCATCCTGGGCACCGGACTTGGAAGCCTGGTTAACGAGATAACCGAGAAGTACGAAATCAAGTACGAAGACATCCCCCACTTCCCCATCTCTACCGTAGAGGGGCATAGCGGCAAACTCATCTTCGGCAAGTTGGGCGACAAAGACATCATGGCCATGCAGGGTCGTTTCCACTACTACGAGGGCTACTCCATGAAGGAGGTAACCTTCCCCGTGCGCGTGATGCGCGAGCTGGGCATCAAGACCCTCTTCGTATCCAATGCGGCCGGTGGCATGAACCCCGATTTCGAGATTGGCGACCTGATGATCATCACCGACCACATCAACCACTTCCCCGAGCATCCGCTGCGCGGGAAGAACATCGACTATGGTCCCCGCTTCCCGGACATGAGCGAGCCGTACAGCCGCCGTCTCATCGGTCAGGCCAAGGCCATTGCGGCCGAGAAAGGCATCCGCGTGGTCGAAGGCGTATACGTGGGAGTCAGCGGCCCCACCTTCGAGACCCCCGCCGAGTATAGGCTCTACCGCACCTTCGGCGGTGACGCCGTAGGCATGAGCACCGTGCCCGAGGTCATCGTGGCCAAGCATTGCGGCATCCGCGTATTCGGCATGTCGGTCATCACCGACCTCGGCGTAGAGGGCAAGATCGTGGAGGTCACCCACGAAGAGGTGCAGGCAGCAGCCGACAAGGCACAGCCCTTCATGACCGAGATCATGCGCGAGTTGATCAACAGAGCAGAATAAGAATATATATATATGGAACAGAACAAGAGAACCCCCATCTCCACCCTCGGCGAGTTCGGACTCATCCGTCACCTCACAGAAGGTATCCAACTGGAGAACGCCTCATCAAAGTACGGCGTAGGCGACGACTGCGCCGTGCTCGAATATACCGACAAGCAGCTACTCGTCACCACCGACCTCCTCATGGAGGGCGTACACTTTGATCTCACCTACGTCCCCCTCAAGCATCTCGGATACAAGGCAGTGATGGTCAACCTCTCCGACATCTACGCCATGAACGGCACCCCACGCCAGATCACCGTGTCGCTGGCCATCAGCAAGCGTTTCGGTGTAGAAGACATGGAAGAGCTTTATGCCGGCATGCGCCTGGCCTGCGAGGCACACCACGTAGACATCGTCGGTGGCGACACCACCTCCTCGCTCACCGGCCTGGCCATCAGCATCACCGCCATAGGCGAAGCCGACAGGGAGAAGGTCACCTATCGCAACGGAGCCCGCGAGACCGACCTCATCTGCGTGTCGGGCAATCTCGGCGCAGCCTACATGGGGCTGCAGCTGCTCGAACGGGAGAAGAGCGTCTTCATGGGCGAGACCGCCGTGCAGCCCGACTTCGCCGGCAAGGAATACCTACTCGAACGCCAGCTCAAGCCCGAGGCACGAGGCGACATCGTCCGCGCCCTGTCCGAAGCCGGCATCCAGCCCACCGCCATGATGGACATCTCTGACGGCCTCTCCTCCGAGCTTATGCACATCTGCAAGCAGAGCGCCACCGGCTGCCGCGTATACGAAGAACACATACCGCTCGACTACCAGACGGCAGTCATGGCCGAGGAGCTCAACATGAACGTCACCACCTGCGCCCTCAACGGCGGCGAAGACTACGAATTGCTCTTCACCGTCCCCCTTGCGGACTACGACAAGGTGAGCAAGCTCAAGGACGTACGCCTCATCGGACACATCACCAAGCCCGAGCTCGGCTGCATGCTCATCACCCGGGACGGAGGCGAAATGGAGCTCAAGGCCCAGGGCTGGCAAGCACTGACGGAATAGCCCGTCCCTCAATAGAGTACGTCAGGCACACCCCCTTGTGGGTGCGCCTGACGTCTTTGTTCTGGGGGGGCAGTTACTCCCACAGGTTGCCCCAGGTGCCGCGGCGTTTGCCTGCCAGCACATCCTCTTCAGAACTTGCCTGATCGTCACTCACCGACAGAGCCAGCAGCTCCGCTGTCTCCACCTCAACCACTTCGGCCTGAGGCTGTATATACAATTCTTTCATATCCATCATCATTTAATGATTACCTTCTTGTTGC